>Ga0228710_1000888_pt1 | contig 42117 bp, 27 predicted proteins | sample MedpolnodulmetaG_FD_177995 | JGI IMG/M metagenome (GOLD analysis project Ga0228710, IMG submission 177995) | Root nodule microbial communities from Medicago polymorpha collected in Santa Monica, California, United States - pink nodules | ecosystem: Host-associated > Plants > Roots > Nodule... | reverse complement strand
CAGTAAACTGGTAATTCTGCCTATTTTGTTCCTTTGATCTTCGAAAAGTTGTCCTTTGCATTTCTTCATGTTTTCTTGCTTCTAGAGTGTCCAGGCGTGTATTTTCCTACAAAGAGTTGGCGTTAGAAGTGAAAAGCATAATTGAATGATTCTTCAGTATTTGTGAGCTTTTTGCAGGATAACTTGCAAACCAAGTAATCAAAGTGCCTAAAATATACAGTCTATTTAACTCCTTTTTGACACTTATCAATGATCACAAAGAGTCGTTAGTCCTTTTGGCTTCTTAAAAAAAAAAAAGACTCAATTAGGTTGTTTTCTTACTTGTAGAAGCTTCTGATATATCCATTATAAATTCCCACATGGAAGTTGAATGCTAATCATTTTTTTTATGTTTGGTTTAATAATTATTACTACTGCATTTGTGACTGTATTATTTATATTTATATTGAATATTGTAAACTGTTTTCTAGAATATGGTTCAGACTATGGCCATATTAGATAGATATGCATCTTATAAGAGACAAATTTTGACAAATGTTTTTATGTTGCGTTAGTTCATCACAAATTAAAAATATATTATAAAAGAGAAAAAATAGTACAGACTATATATGCAGTTTTGTCGTGTGCTGGACATGGTGTTTTGGGTTGTCCAGGGTATTTGGCTGTTTCTTTTTATAGGCAGAATGACAGAAGTGAAAATGTTATTACCATGTGTTGAACTTTGGAACCTTTGCATAAAAATCCTTCATAGTCCTAAGTTCTAACCGGTGTCACTCGGCTTTCCCATCTTGTAAATCGGTTTTGTAAAAAAGAGTTAGACTTAATGTATAAAAAAGTTAAACCCACTATTTTTCTCTTCACATCCTCAACATAAAAAATGTTTAGCAAGATCCACCAATCTTTGAGATTAAAATGGAAGGCACCTGTAGAGACCAAACCAGGATAGTGTAAATTCCACAAGGAAATAGAAGAAGAAAAAAGAGCAATTCATCAGCCCTGTATAGAACAATCAGTTATAAACAAAGTAACAAACTAATGGAGGAGTGTAAATCCCTCACGCCTTCACCAATTTACCAAACCAAATTGTTTTCCACACATTGGTGAACTTCTCGTGAAATATATGTCGCGCGATTTAGCATTTGACTATTACTTTTTCTATAATATGAGTTTTTCGCACGCCGTATTTTTTTATGAAAATACATTTAATTCGGATTATATAATTCAAATGTCTTTTAAGTGATTTTCGGATTATAAAATTCAAAATATGCAAACCTTATAATCAACAATCAGAATTCCTCTCATTTCTTCAGTTTTGAACTTTGTTTTTAAAAACAACCCGATCACAAAGTTAAAAACTGATAAAATTTATCAAATAAAATCAAAAAATATAAAAATACCACCGCAAATTTCTAAAAGTCAAATAAAGTTAATGCAAACTTTTTCGGATTTTTCTAAGAATATGAAAAAATTTAAAAATGGAAAATGGGTTTAAAAGATAGAATTTTCGAATTTGAGGGGTGGATTCCCTTTAAATTAGAAGTCTCCTAAGGGCGTTTTCGTGAAAAAATAGAGCGCGTAAGGATGTCATAGGGTGGAAAAAATAATAGCCTTAGCGGTTTTCCATAGTTAAATTGTCACACTTATATATGGACCAAACAACTATAACCAAAGGTCTTACAACTTTCATAAAAAAAAAACTATTAATTTTTTTCTTAAGCCTATTGATTTCTCACACGCTTTATTTTTTTCCACCCTATTAAAAGGCATCCCTTTCTAATATTTGGATATGTCATTCCTTATTTAGGTCACCTAAATGCTAGACTCTACCAAGTAAAGCAACCTCAATTGTCACTGCAACTGACTCACAAACTATTCTTGCTTAGGGATACAACCTATGGAAACTCCCAATGGCTGACTTACTCCATTGTTAACGTAAATGTATAATGAAATATATGACCTATTAATAAAATGAGAATTTGATTCATGTTTGTCTCTTTACATTTTTGTCTCTTTTAATTTTGGTCATTTTCAATTATGTCTTCTTAATATTATATGTCAATGTCATTTTGTAATTATGCGCAAAACAATGTTTCAGATTATAGAATCTAAAAATCCCTTTATAGGAGTTCGGATTATATAATCTAAGTGAAGAGTATTTTGAGAAAAAATAGGACGGGTGAGAAACATAAAGAGTGAGAAAAGTAATAAGCAAAAAAGAATAAAACCTTATTGCCATCCCTTGTGTGGATCTCAATCCCAGCCCAAATCAATCTTGGGTCTACAAATATTGTTCAATCCAATTTCACTACAAGAGGAATGCTAAGCACAAACGCTTTAGCACTCGCCCTCGAACACACGCTTGCATATTCAGCCACCTCACCTTATTTTTAAAACAAGCTACCGGTTTACCGGTTTATTTGTTTTTTTTTTTACAAAACTTATCTTAGTTATGGAATTATGTAACTCTATTTCTTTTCCCACCATAATCTTACTCGCACGCCCTATTGTGTTTTGAAATTACCGTCGTTCGGATTATACAGTTGGAACTACTTTTTGGGGTTTTCAGATTATACAATCCAAACCCCGTAAAAAATTCAGAAAAAATAGAGCTTTGCACCGGTTTGCCCCAAACTTGTAAATATAAGACTCATAAAATAAAATCTGAAAATTTTAATACTAGTTCAAAAAATATAATATGAAATGAAACAATACAAATGAAACATAGATTAAAAAAACAACAGCAATCCATAGGTTACAACACAATCCAAACATAAAAATAAAAACACAAATTCTCCAAATTATACAACACAATCATAAAACTATTGGGTAGCATAGCCACCCCTACTACCCCCTCCACCTACGATGATAAATCATCCCTCAATGAACCTCATGCATGATATGCTCCAAACTCAGTCAAGTAGGACTTCCATGCACCACCTGACCATTGCCCAAGGTCCCTCAGACATGGTCTCTCGTGTGCCCTATCATTAAAGCAGATATATACAGATAACATGATCCTGGTTCAATTGCATCGCCTCATCATCACCATTTGTCTCAGCTGTCGTTGTTGCATCAAGATGTAGCTTAAATTCCTTTCTCAACCAGCTGAAACGTCCATGAGCAACCTTTGTGACATGTACTTGGAACTCATCCTCATCCACTTCAGCCCCTAACAATTCAACCATCATATCAACCACATCAGACCTGGAAAAAGAAGCATCGTGGTCCAAGAGACGACCCTCAACGGGGAGATGCAGTTGACATGACACATCATTTAATGCCACTGCCCTCTCCCCAATCTGAAGATAAAAACTATAAGTCTTCACATGCTAACTGTCAACAAATGTAGACAATATGTCGTGGTCAATAATGTTATAATTGAAAACTTTAAAAAGCAGTTCAAAGTGTATAATTCAAACAAAGGTTATTTTTTGAAACTTTAGAGGGTGCGTGAGAAGAGAAGAGAGTAAGGTGGAAAAAGAAACGGTCATTAAGTAATTTAGTAACAATTCTTCGTTATTTCCGGTCAAAATTTATATTAGCCCAATTAAGTCATAATTTGTATATGTATTTCTTTCATTCATTTTTACCATCATAAGGTGTGACGACATATATCAGGTGTGACCACATATATATTACTAGCAATTTGTGTGTATCTAAACTTTGAACATAATTTAAAAAGTTAAAACCCAAGACAAAACTTATCAATATGAGGATTTTGAGAGCACTGATAGTTAGAAAAACCATCATTGAACGGTAACCTAAAAAGATACTCCTTTTGGGTTATGATAAAATCTCAAGAGATGAATGGCTATGGAGCATTGGCATTTGGCACGATGCCCGCTTTTATTGTGGACTTGGTAGGATTCTTTCAATACAACTTTCATAGGAAGAAAAAAACAACATTGCCAAAAAGTAGTATTTCCAAGATAAAAAGATTGTTATTATTATTTTTTACAATAACTTCTTTGTATTTTAGATTCAGAATATTTGAAAAATTTACACCCATACACAACTTTAGAATAGAAGTTCCAATAGCATAATAATGTGTGGTTAAGTGCAGTCGAGAAAAGCCTACAAAACACCTAAAAATATAGTCCTTCAAACCAATGAATAGTGGCTATTGGCAAAGTATACAACCACTTGGCAATAATCAAGCCATTAAAAAACATAGGCAACTCATTGTCTAATATATATAAATAATGATATATATTGAACAATACTATGTCGATACAAGTTGCATTTTATGTAAGCAAGCGTATTCTGTTTTTTCTTGTGTTGTGTTTAGGCAACTCCTCTTATTATGTTATATTTTTCCTTCCATAAATAGTATATATATCCCGCATTTAAAAACAAGTTGCAGATGGATAAGCTTTACAATGTTTCACTTTATATTTGATTGAATGAATTAAAGTGGTTGATTATTATGAAAACAAAATAAAATAATAGGATCGTGAATAACAAGAAGGGCAATGACCCTGCAGTTGCAGTTTAGGCCCCCGGTGTCCCCAATCGGCGTCCTACATATTGCTGCGTCACCTGCTATCCATTCAGCATGTATTTATCCATAACATAACATTAACAATAACATAACCCCACAAAAATATCTTCCTAGAAATTATCGAGGGATTGATCTTTGAAGTCCTATGAAGGGAAGGATAAACATTCCTTCTATATTTTTATTTATTACTATTATTGTTCTCTTTTTGGTACAAACTTTTTTTAAATTGTTTACTAATATATACATATTTTTTAATGGTAATATATATATAGATACACAAAAAAAAAAAGTCATTTTGATTATATAATAATCCTAAGTTTAATTCTTAAATACATTCATGTACTAAGTAAATAAAAATATTTTTACGGATAGTTAGAAAATAATGTCGTTTGACCAAAAAAATAATAATATTGTTAATGTACTATATAAGTACAATTCAACCGGTAAAAAACCACAAGGACATTTAATATCGTGACACATTGATCTTAATTTGTTTCTCTATTTCTTAGTATTTTACAATGTGTGAGTTTTATTATTATGTTTTTTCAACAAAATCAAATAAAACATTGACCATACAAAATCTAAAACAAGGAAAAAATTCCCCCTTCAAAAAAGAGAATAAAAATATTACATAATGTTTATATAAATTATAAGCATAAAGCATTTGTTTGAAATTTTTGTTAACAATTATATTAAAAAGTTCAAAAAAGAAGAAATCTTATTGATAAGTTCAGCAAAAAGTAAAATAAAATAAACGATTTACAATTTATCTGACTCAAATTATATTTCATGATAATGCAATTTTACTTTCTTCCATTCTTTACTTTTAATTTTTGTGAATCGACATGGATCGATTTGATAGTACAAATTTAAGATATTCGAATAAGCTTGTTTTAAATTTTCAAATTAAAATTATTTCAATATTAATTTAGGTAGGTTAATTCAAACAATTTTAACTTAAGTTTAGTAGAATGGTATACGAATTAGTTGATTTAAGAAGTTTTTTTTTTTGTGATTGAAAAGGAAAAAATAAATTAGACTATTTTATTTTACTTTATCTATCACTTTTGAGAACTCAATATTTTCATTGTTCTTCTTCCTCTGCCATTCATAACATAAACTCTGTCCAAAACCAAAACCACCGCTTCACTCTCTTTTTATCTTTTCCCAATCTTATCCAAATACTTTAACAATATTAAACTATAGAAATAAACTATTTTTTATTTTCTACACCGTCCAATCAAAAACCTCTATTTTTTTCTTCATCAAAATGAACCAAAATGTTCAATCTTCATCGGTTTTATGCATTCAAAGATAGATTTTTTTCAATCCCATTTTCATAAACAATCTCATATATCGTACACTCTCTTTCAATTTTCTGAATTTTTTTTATTTTTCTGTGGTGTTGTTTCTTACTAGATAGTGAAAAAAAAATTCGACTTTTTCAAAGGGTTGATCAGAAATGGTGTTAGATAACGACCCGGTTGAGTCTTTTTTCAATTCCATTCAAGTTATGAAGGAATCACTGTCACCACTTGAAGTGGGTTTTCGCAAAGCTGCAAAGGATTTTGAGCATTGTTTTGCAAAGAATAAGACACAAGGTGTTTGTTTAATTGCTCAAGTGAAAGATGGTGGTGATTTTCAGATCTGTGATGTTAAGAAGAAAAAAGGGTTGTCAATGAAAGTTCCTTTGAAGACTTTTCTGGGTATGTTTTCACAGAATTCTGAAAAAATGAATAAAACTCAAGTGGTTAAGGAGAATGAGTCTTCTTGTAGTAATTGTTTGAAGTTTTCTGTGACTTGGTCTTTGTTGCTTAGTGGGTTTATTCAGTCTTTGCCAATTCCTTTTAAATCTGTTAAGAAGAGGGGTCAGAAAGTGTGTGAGGAAGATAGTCATAAGGAGAAGTGTTCATGCATAAAACGAAGTTTATCACCATGTGAAATGAAGCATAATGAGTCAAAGGGTAGAACAATTAAGGAAAAAGTTGTGAAGAGGAAAGATGGAAAAGAACATGTTTCACTTGAATGTGTTATAGGTTTTATCTTTGATCAGTTATCACATACACTTCATAGTCTTGATCATGGAATCAATGGTTTGCAAGAGAAAAATGATGAACCTGAGTGTGGGAAGGCTTCGTTGGATTCAGCTCCTTTTGGTCATGTGAATGCATTCACTAGCTTCTTGGAAGGGCATAAAGTGGATGTGAATGGTTTCTTGGGGAATTTAAATTTTGCAAAGGTGGGTGGTGTGCCATCAAGTGTAGCTGGAGAAGAAATTGCTTCACAAAATGAAATGGGAGATAGTGGTAATGATGAAAATAAGGAAGAAAGTGTGGGAATTTCGGCACAGAAGGTTGCCTCGAACATATTCAGTATTCCTTTAACGAATGTGGAGCGTCTAAAGACTACACTTTCCACGGTTTCATTGACCGAGTTGATTGAACTGCTACCGCAGCTCGGGAGAACAACGAAAGACCATCCTGATAAGAAGAAGCTATTCTCTGTACAAGATTTCTTTAGATACACAGAGTCTGAAGGTGTGTGACATCTTACATATGATTGCAAAAAAGATTTAAATTTTGCTTGCAACTTAGGTTATTGTTTAGTATAATAATGTAGAACCTTTGGTTAATGTGGACCTTTTTATTATTTAAAATTGTGCATTTATTAGTATAAGCATGTACATAGGAATAGGATATAGTATGTAAGTATGCGTGGATATGGAGCTTTATGTAGTACGAGGCTGAATGTCGGGTAGTAAAAAGTCAATCAGAAAATAAGAACAGTGTTGGAGAGATGATATTTTGCTCTGATAAATTAGTGGTTTCACACAAGCAAAGATAAGATTAGGAATGAAACCTTTAGAGAAAAATAAGATAGCTCCTATTTTACAATATGATATAATGTAATGGTCTGGAGTCTGGACATGTGTGGAGAAGACCTGTAGAAGCTATAGAGGAAAATCATGAAAAACTACGCATCAAATCATTGGAAAAGATTTGGAGTTAAATGGTCTATCTAAGATTTGTTTTTAGAAAAGCCAAATAATATATTAATAGAATAATTCAAAGCACAAGGCGTGCCATAAATAAAATACACAAGAACAATAGGTAGCTTAAAGCATACTACCTACACACAAAACAAAAAAAGCGCAAGATACACGCACCCACATGAAAAACACCACAACCAACAAAACAGCAATGATCACCCTCGCCACAACCCAAACTAACTAGATGTTGAGTACACCATTGGTTCAAATGTAGGTCTATCTTGATAGGATATTATGGCGTCATTTGATCGCATGGCCAACCCCATCTAGTGGAAGAGTCTTTGATTGTCGTTGTCGCTGTATTCATTGATAGGGTAGGATACTAGGATCTGTGAGAATATTGATCCAATGGGCCAGGCTGGATTCAGACGATGATATTTATTGGCTATTAGCTTATAATCTATGTTCAATTTTTCTGGTGGTTAAAAAATAATGAGTTAATAGTAATTTCGGTTAGTTTAATGAATCTTCTTAATTTAGGGTTCTAATGCCCTGGGTACACAAATTTGTTTTGTAATGTAGATTTTGGTTTGAAAAGGTCTAGTAGCAAATAGAAAATAGTTACTCATTCTTGGACAATTGATCTGCATCTTAAAATTAAGCAGGCTACTTAAGTGGTGAGAGAAATAATAGTATATTTCTCTTTTTCATTACTAGGGTCACATCTTAAAAGTTAACTGTATAGGAAGACAAAAGATAAAGTGGTTTTTTCCAAATCTTTTGGCAGCAAATTATTAGTATTTCTTTCTGAAGGATACAAAGAAGGGAAAAATCCTTATCACTTCTAAAATATCAAAATTTAAAACCAGGTTCCAAAGAAGTAATTTTGTTATTAGATATGATACCCTAATGGCTTCTCATGTACCACCATCACACAAGTACATATTGAAGTTGTGGGATGGAGTTATAAATTGTTAACATGCAACAGTAACTAGTTATGAAAATAATTTGTATTAGTACTTTAGTAGTCAAATTTATTTGTGTGTGACTAATCACATTTACAGCAACTATGGTCTTGTGCACATAGTCTCAACTTAAAATATAGTTCTACACAGTTTTCTATGTTTTTGAAGTATATACATACATGTATTTCGATTATGTCCATGTAGGACTCAAGAGTTCTGGTGTCTTCTTTTTGCATCTTTTCACATATCATATTTCAATATCTATGATCATTACTCTAAACAATGGCATGTCACTCATGAGCCTTTCATTTTTATAAGCTGATAATATGTAGATGTGTCAGCAATGGGTAAGTTAGTGTCCTAAGAGAACAATTTTGCTTGTTAGGTTACTTTACTATCTGTTAGTGCAAATGATTAATCTTTATATGAATAGATATTGATTTTGTATCATTTAAAATATTCATAAAAGACGGCCCAGTCTTATGGAAAAACATAAACGAAAACACAAGAAACAAAGATGATTCTTTTTTGAGGTTACTGAACTCTGGAATGACACATTAACACTTGTTTTTCATTTTCATTATCATCAAAAAGGGAGGAGATTCTTTGAGGAGCTGGATAGAGATGGTGATGGCCAAGTAACTTTAGAAGATCTCGAAATTGCAATGAGAAGGAGAAAGCTTCCACGAAGATATGCTAAAGAATTCATGAGCCGTACTAGAAGTCACTTGTTTTCTAGGTCTTTTGGTTGGAAACAATTCTTATCATTCATGGAACAAAAGGAGCCTACAATCCTTCGTGCATACACTTCTCTGTGTTTAACCAAGTCAGGGACATTGAAGAAAAGTGAAATATTAGAGTCACTAAAGAATTCGGGACTGCCTGCAAATGAAGACAATGCTGTTGCTATGATGCGATTTCTAAATGCAGACACAGAAGAATCTATTTCATATGGACATTTCCGCAATTTCATGCTTCTGCTTCCCTCGGATCGTCTTCAAGAGGATCCTAGGTAAGAGGACTATTTTCATTTGATTGATTTTCTTTCTTTGCCTTTTTGCAACATGATTAGATTATGAATATGTGTTACTGTCAGTACTTACTTACCTATCGGCTCAACTTCCACCATCATCAATGGTTAAGATTCATATACTGTATTGATGACTGTCCTTGTTATGATTATGCATTCAGGAGTATTTGGTTTGAAGCTGCAACTGTAGTTGCTGTTCCTCCATCCGTCGAAATTCCTGCTGGAAGTGTTCTAAGATCTGCATTGGCCGGTGGCCTTTCTTGTGCCCTGTCATGTGCATTACTGCATCCAGTTGATTCAATCAAGGTATTTTCTTGAACTTAATGATTTCTGTAGTTACTTATTTCATGATTTTGTCTGCTTAGTGCGCACAATTCCATGACTTTTGGCTTCCTCATCGTTGTCTTATTTGCTGTATTACGTTAGACTCGAGTACAAGCATCAACCATGTCCTTCCCTGAAATAATTGCTAAGCTGCCAGAGATTGGGACACGTGGTTTATACAGGGGTTCAATCCCTGCAATTCTTGGACAGTTTTCAAGGTTTGTTATTAAATCTTTCTTCATTTTTTCTCTGCTACTTTCCTTTATCTTGAGAATATAAGCTCCGTTAGTACTTTAACCTTTTCAATCATTGGAATGGTCATTTTCCTTTCAATCTCATGGTAGCTTTTGAAAATGTAGCCATGGCCTGCGAACTGGGATATTTGAAGCAAGTAAATTGGTTTTGATAAATGTTGCTCCAAACTTACCTGAACTCCAGGTAATTTCTTCATCCTATTTTATATTACGTATATTTTGGGCTACTGTTGATTATGCTTTTGATTCATTTTCTTTTTGCTTGCGCATTGTTTGGAATGCAGAGAACATAAATTGAGTTGCCTCATTTCCCATGTGCCTTCCTTTTGTTCAATACTTTTGGGTTTTCTGCTGTATATAACGGCTACTGTTGTGTTATTTGAGTTATCAACTTTTGACAACTTTCACAACAACTTTTTATGTTGTTAGCAGCACAATTCAAATAGGCAGTTGATTATGTTAATTAGAAGATTAATTAATATACCATGCATCAAAACTCACCAACCATCAACAAAACTTTCACCAACCACAAATTTGAATGTGATTAACTACAATTTTGAGGTGTTCGACTCTACATGTAGTAGAACACCTGAAAATTATGGTTAACCACGTTCAAATTTGTGGTTAATGAGTTTTGGCACCTATTTGAACTGTGTTAAACACTTAAAAATCATTTCTCTTATATAGTTATTAGGTAGTATTAGTTAAAGTGTTGCGTTATCAAGGAAAGTGGTTGACGATATAGCCAAACTGCGGCAGTAAAGTTTCCTGAGCTGTTCAGTACATGTCAAGCTTTGTAGTTACCTACTTTTTCATTTACAAGAGAAATGTTGTGACTAATTTACTTCAACTGAATTGCTTAGCTCCTTGTCTTTTTTAGAAGGGTTTTGCTAACATGTGCCATTGTTATTAAGGATGAATTATAATGAAGAGTGATGTATATTATATATTATTCATAACATGAGTGAACAAATTTAAAAATTCCTTATGAAAATGTTGCAAATGCTTTCAATTGAGGTGTTTATACCCTTAGATTATGATTTTTAAAATTTCAGATAAATTTACATTTTATTAAGGGTTAATTAAGTTTTTAGTCCCTATAAATATTCACAGTTTTGTTTTTAGTCCCTATAAAATAAAATCACACTTTTTAGTCCCTGTGACATTTTCCTTAAGCATTTTAGGGATCAAAAATGTTGATGGAAATTTTTTACAGGGACTAAAAAATGCTGATGGAAAATTTTATAAGGACTAAATAGTGTGATTTTATTTTGTAGGGACTAAAAACAAAATTCTGAATATTTATAGGGACCATTTACTTAATTAACCCTTTTATTAATATAAAAAAATTATACACTTTTAGCGACCTTTTAGCTGTAAAAAAAGAGTATACATAATGCGAATGATGGTGTTGTATCAAATAAGAGGGTAATTATTTTTTGTTAAGTGAGGGAGTAAAATATTAACCATTGAATATTATTTCAAAGGGTCAAGATTAAAACATGAAGTCCTATACTCCTTTCTCCCGTAAAAATATCCTCTCACTCGATACAACTTCTGTGGTTCACAATAGGTTCATTATATTGTTTGAAAGGGTATGTTCTGTATTATTCTTTTTTAAAACCTTTTAGCCTCATAGATTATCATTTCTGTAGGTACAATCTATAGCATCATTCTGTAGCACGTTTTTAGGAACAGCTGTGAGAATTCCCTGCGAGGTGTTAAAGCAGAGATTGCAGGCTGGTCTTTTCAACAATGTGGGCGAGGCTTTGGTGGGGACTTGGCAGCAAGATGGTCTTAAGGGTTTTTTTCGTGGAACCGGAGCCACTCTATGTCGAGAGGTTCCATTTTATGTTGCTGGCATGGGGCTTTATGCTGAATCAAAAAAGGTGCGTAAATTCCATCCTCTGATGTGCTTCTTGGTTTTGGGTTTGTCAATGGAATTTTCTGAGATTTATGCATTATAAAGTATTTGAAACTCAACAAATGTGTGTATTCATCTAAGTAAAGGTCGTACCTTGATAAACAACTTAATTAGATGCTTGTAGCATAAATGCTTATCATATAAATGCTCATGTGTAAGCTATTTCTGTAACATATAAATGCTCATGCATAAGCTATGAAGCATGGGTACAGACACGGACACGACATGGACACACTGACACCGATAATTATTTGAGTCGGTGTCCGACACCGACGTGTGTCTGACACCGGGACACACCTAATCTGAGGAGTCTCTGTGCTTCATAGTGTATAAGCTATTTCTGTAACAAGAGGTAAAATGATGTCAAAGTCAAACTATTTTCATATAAGCTATATTCATAAGCTATCATTGAGAGGTTATGAACATAGGCTCAAAATTTTTTATAGACATGTCACAAACAGTCTCATAATTGTTTATGCTAACAGATAAGCCAATTAAAAGATTAACTTTTAGTTAGCAAGGTTATTCATATTGAAGTTTCAACAGGCTGAACATTCATCATTCTCTAAAATGTTCTTTGCATACTTCCTCTTAGAAATGATGATAGTATTCTTGGATTGTGCCACTAAGAAATGTCAATATCTATATTTTAACAATGAAACGGTGTATTGTCATGAATATTACAGGGTGTCCAAAAACTATTAGGGCGGGAACTCGAGGCCTGGGAAACAATTGCAGTCGGAGCTTTATCCGGTGGCTTAGCAGCTGTCGTTACAACGCCGTTTGACGTCATGAAAACTAGAATGATGACCGCACAGGGTCGATCTGTGTCAATGACCATAGTTGCCTTCTCTATACTCCGTCATGAGGGACCCCTTGGCTTATTCAAAGGAGCAGTTCCTAGGTTCTTTTGGATTGCTCCTCTTGGTGCCATGAACTTTGCAGGTTATGAGTTAGCAAGGAAAGCCATGAATAAAAATGAGGAGGCTAAGACTGGAAATTTAGAGTAATGTGTCACACAGTCTCATGGAATTTTTGGGTTTCTATCAGTTAGGCCATTGATGCTTGCTCTGAAATACACATTTTGTTTCCTTTTGTTCGTGTTATACTTTTGGAGTCTGCCATTTGTAGCAGCAGGTTTTCTCTTTTGAAAGAAAAATATTCATGTTCTGCTTTGCTAACTAAAAAGGTTCAATTTATTTTCTTCATATGATGTACAGATTTTGTTAATCTTCTGTATCTTTCAGCTTTCATCATTTGTTTCTTGGTTCATTTAATTGTCATTCCATTTTGAGGTTGTTTGTAGTCTGCTTTCTTTATTTTTTATAGAGCACAGTGCCATTTACAATCATATGCAGCTCACCAAAAATGGGAGGCCGAATCAAATCCATGAAATAAGAGTCACTCAAATCTATTACTACTTACTTAGGAGGACAAATTATGTTATAGTAAAACTCGTCTAATATGAAACTGATATTGAGATGGGATCCTACCAAAGTAAAACCAGGATTTGATTGGCCATAAAATAAAAGACAGGTTTATATGCACTTGATTTCCCTTTTATGAAAAATGTGGGAGACAACAAAAGCCATGCTCCTTGTCAAAAATCTACACCATATGTTTTTAAGCAGCCAACAAAACTATCATCTTTCAAAGTGAAAAATGGCAAGTTGAGAATCGCATTCAAGCCACAAATTTTGCCATTTCTTTTTGGAAGTTATTGCAATAGTTGTCATTCAACCAAGAACTCCGATTGTAAAGCAATAAGTTGTAAGACCAGGGTGCTCTTTACAACTCCAATCAGCGTTGCTTGTAAACCAGTTACACAAAAAGGTGAATTTTAGAAAACCTTGGTAAAGGTCGTTTGTTAAAGATTTTATTAAGATTCAAATAAAAGTGATTTTGACATAAAATAATTTAGAGATTTTATGGAAAATCAGAATATATTTTGTGTTTGTTTATTATAATAAAAGTCTTTTTTTTATAAATAATTTAGTTTGTTTAAATACAACTATATAAAAGAGATTTTTTGTTACAAGATTAGTTCAATCTTTTGAGCCATATTTTCTCTCTCCTCTAAAAATAAAAATCTATTTTTTGAGAAGTTACTCTTGAAAGCTTCTCATTTGAAGTTTTTTAGATTATACCTTTAAATTATTGGTGTCATTAAAAAAGATAAACATGATTTGTTGGGTTTGTAAAAAAAATTGAAAGTCATAAATATATATACTTATAATTTTAATCAAATTCAAAATTTCATATAATATTCATAATTTACACGCGTTAGCGCAATAAAATGAGTGAAATCTTTCCGCTAGTATATGTGTAGATTGGAAAATATTGTGTACACCAGTTGAAAATGTATACATTTTAAAACAAAAAAAAATGATGTGATAGATGTAATAGTTTGATGTATATGTATAGACGTTGAATAAGTGTTGGAAAATAAAGAGTGTCTATGATATTGATTTATTGATACTATGTTTGTATTTTGACTTTTATCTATGAAATTATAGTTGTAAAATTTATCAATTATTTGATGGACTAATCGACATTTTTGTTTTTAAATTTGTAATAAGTTGTTACAATAGTCTCTTAATATATCGAAATTTCAAAATAGTTTTTGATTGTGTATTTATTTAGTTAAAATAATCCATAATGTTAAAGTAGCCCCTCAATACTAATATTAACTCATTATATGGATTGATAAGACCGTTAATAAATACTTATAAAAATTAATATTATAATAAATAAGTATATTGATGAACTCATGACAATATTAACAAAACATCTTAATCTAAAAAACTATTTTGAATAACATATTAGCATTACACAATAAGGGACAATTTCGAAATTTCGATACAATGAACGATTATTTTTGTTACTCGTTACACATTGCTTTTTTTGTGGTGTCTGGGTTCGAACCTCAGATCTTCCATATATTATGCATTGTTCTTGCCAATTAAAGGTCCGTTTGGTTCGAGATTTTTAATTTGAAGTGTTTAGTTCAGTTTTTAGAAGGGGAGGGGAGGGGGGCAAATCTTTTTAAAATTTGATTGCATTGCCATAATTATCCTTAAATTAATTTCAAATCTCAATATTAACCTTGTAACAACTTTTATTATTATTTATTATTAAAAGGTTATCTTATTCTTATAACAATTATTATTATTATTATTATTATTATTATTATTATTATTATTATTATTTTGTTATACTTTTTTTTAACAACTTTTATTATTATATTATCTATAACTCTTATTTGTTACATCTAAAACCACTTCTACTACTACTTTGTTGATGTCAATGGCCTTATTATTATTATTATCCTATTTTAATTTAACTTATTATTGTTTGTTGATCCTTTTTTTTTGAATGTTAATTCATCGGTTCATGTCTTGTTGTGGAAAATATATGAGTCAGTTTGAGATAAAATAAGCAGCTTAGATGTGTGTTTGTCATTGGTTGGTCTCTGAAATTGTAAAATCAAGTAGTTTCTTTTATTTAATTAAGTTTAAGGGTAAAACAGTAAAATAATTTTAAAATTCCTCCCCCTCCTCTTGTGAACCAAACACGTTTTTAATTAAAATATCTCCCCTCCCCTTCGTTAAAATCCCTCCCCTTCCCTCCCCTCTCCTCCCCTCATAATTCTCGAACCAAACGGACCCTAAGGGTGTTTTCAACAAGATTGATACCAGTATCTGGTCTGGTCCTTTTTATGGAGGAGGAAGACTTGTCATTGGGTTAATTGGGAGAATGTGACTTTGGCTAAGGATAAAGGCGAGACTTGCTAATATCATCTTGGGAAACATGTATGGGATATGTTGCAAAATCAGTACAAGCTTTGGGTCAATCTTATGTCCAACAAGTACATGTTCAATGCCTCTATATAGACGGTTTTCAATTTAATATTGATTTGATTAACTTTGTAGTTCACATCCATGACACACATTTGATGCGTAAGGTATTTTTACGATGAGCTTTGGCACTTTAGAAACAATGCAGTTTTTTATAACCCTAAATTTACCATTATGGAAGCTACTAAATAACATTTGTTGTCGGGTTGATCTTGTTCTTCATGCTCTTACCTAGCATTCCGTTCACCGCCCTCCTCGTAAGATTTCTTGGCCCCGTCATGTTAAGAGTGTTATCAACATTAATGTGGATAGTAATTCTTTTGATGATCTTGGGATTTTGATTTTATTATCAATTAATGTGGATATAAATAAGAACTTCAATAAAAGTTCCATAATTGTGATGAAGTTCTTATTTATATTGCAGATTTATTATCACTGAAATTGCTTAATTTTGCTTCAATAAAAGTTATATACAAAATTATAATAATGAAGGGAGGAAAGTTTGAACTCTAAAATGAAACAATTTTTAGTTAGATTTTGCTTGTTTTTCGACTAAACTCCGTATTATCAAGGTCTTTTTCCCTGAGAACTAGGGGTTAAGTAAAAAAAAATCATAGAAGGACTAAATGGCTAAAATTCAAAAGCAGGATTTGGGGGTAATGTATGGGGCTTGTAAGTTGAAACCATTTAGGAGAGTATGTCCTATAAGTACAAACCAATAACCAATCTATATATATATATATATAGCACAACAATATAAAAATATGTGAAATGCAGATTTTTACCATACTTCACCAATAGCAGTTACAATTAATTAAACTATATATATTGAATAAATTGTAGCTTCATAAAATGTCAATTAAAGAATTTACACCTTAGAAGATTTCTTTAAACCATAAATATCCTAGTAAGCCAACAAAAAGAAAAACAAGCTATCCATAACAAGAAGTTTTCAGAACCTTTGTTTGCAAAAACTATAAAAAAAAAACCAAACAAACAATGTACTATACAACAGAAGACATCAGCATTTGTTCATAGCCTACTAGAAAACCTGGAAGATATTAGTTTTTGATCATTGTGATTCATTTTTCTCTGGATTTTCCATCTGTGGAGGCAAGAGATTTAAGAAGCTCCCTCAAACAGGTTGATGAGAAGAAGCCTGAGCTGATTCATCCTCTGTATCATACAACAAAACCAATATATTAAAAAAAATGAAACTTACAATCAATCATATAAATGATTTTATAAATAGTTATGATTAAAGTCAAACAGTTTTAATGATCTAACGATTATGATTGATTGACATTGTAAAAAATCTTTATACTGACAATGTACTTCAATTGAATTCATATTTCTATTGGATTGAAGACAGGAAGTGAATAAAGAATAGGAAAACAGGAAGGATTTTCTTACCAAATAAGGACTTGATAGATGGCCTTTTAGGTTTTGTCTTCTGCTTCAGTTCAACTGATAAAGTAAACAAACCGAAATTACTTGTAAAGAACATTGCAATGATAAATGTATTATCAGACACATACTTAAAAAAAATGAAAAAGGTCATGCACGCAAAAATTAAAAAAAATCGCAGTATATTGAAATCAAAACTACTCTATGCATCAACATCCAAAAGTAGTTACCAAGGCTTGTTTCTCAAAGAAGCACTTGTGTACAATAATATTTCATATGAAACTTGTCAGGATGAACAACTTTTTGGAGAGAAATGCGTCCACAAATTTATTCAAGACGTGCTAAATTCAAAGTCTTACTAAAATGGACATTATCCGGCATTTACTTCAGGAAACTGTAAAATAAGAAGCAAGTCGAACGATTTTTCCTCATGGCAAATAAACATATCAGCTACGAATTGAACCAATGAGATGTTCTATGGGAAAATATTTATCCTCAATTAAACAATTTCGAATCAAATAGAGTTGATGGAAAAAAACAGAAAAGAAGAACTACAAGATGAAAGTGTTAAATCAATTATACAAACACACTTGCATAGAGAGAGAGGCATACATACACACATTTATATGAGAGCATGAGAGAGAGAGAGAGATAGAGAGAGAGAGAGAGTGAGAGAGAGAGAGAGAGATCAACATACCAAATCCAGGTATTGCATTTGCATCCACCATTTCATAATTCTTGTATGTGTAACCAACAAAGTTAATATCTTTAGATTGAAGCATCTACAGCAAATGAATGACACGACTTAGTATGAAATCTAGACTTCAACAGACAAACCATATAAACAATTAAAGTTTGTAAACACCGACGTAGATGATTTTCAAATCAAGAGGTGATGGTAATCAATGTCACTGTTAACAAAACTTCTGTTATATTCCCGTTTCATCCAAAGTAAATTCCATTACTGCTAAAATATAACAATGTATCTTTTCGACCCCGACATAGTCAAACACACTAATAAGCTTTACCATTCAAAGTAGGAATAAGATGATCCAAAATGGAATAAAATCCATAAACAATAAATATCCGGTGCTACAATTACAAGAGTCGGACTCATTGTCGGTGTATTATTGAAAGCCTTATCTTGCCAGAGAAATGCACTTGCAAGAGATTGATTTATATAATACAAATAGAAAATCTTAATTACGAGATTGAAAACCTTAAATAAATCAGAAAACTAATAGTCAGGTCTACATCAGTGGTATAAGCGAGCATTATAATTAGAGCACTCTTGTAGACCAAACTATATACAAAATTTTGAAAATCAAAAACAAACCTTTCTCCACGGCCCTGCCTTAGGCGATGGTTCAGTTTGCTGTTCCTCCTACACCGTATTAAATAGAGCATAATATTATTTCATGACAAAAATTTATAAACTTTCTATATCAATTAGCAAAAAAAAATAGATAAGATACCTCTTGAAATTTCTCGAAATTTTGAGTATCCAATTCATCATTGACCTTAGGAATAAAAGGAGCTCTCATTTGGTACAATTTCTCCCATTCAACTACTTTGAACCATGGGTGAGCCTGAAAAAAAATCTCCAACCGTGTTATAATGCAACAGTATTCACGGAGGTTAAAAGAAAACAAAACACAATACCTTTATTTCATCAGCTCCTTTAGCTCCAAGCCTCTGCTTCGCATTACATAGGAGACGACAAATAAGATCCTTTGCCTCTGGTGATAGTTTATCTTTTGGAAATTTTAAGTAAGTTTTCCAATGTGCTATCTGCAAATTGAAGGTGAAATAGAATAGTATCATTAGCAACATAGACCAAAATTGATGCAATATAAGGAAGCCATATAGGCAAGCAACATTTTCACGTTATTATTATTAATAGCGTTGAAAAAATATCTTATAATATATTGGTTTATCTCTTAGGATCAGTTTTCAATCTTAGTGTATCTTAAATCATCTCCTATGAATAACTGCCAGCCACCAAAGGAAACGGTGACACGCATGATGTGCATGTTGGGCAAATACGTCCACAAGTATAAACCAGAAATAGTAGAATATAATATGCTTATAATAGGAATTCTAAGACCTCAACATTCAAGAAAGAAAACACTACCATTCCAATAAATTTTGCATTCAATCGATTGACAAGTGACCAAAAGTCTGGACATTACCTTTCTACACGTTGTCCTTGGATCGTCTGCATGAAATGGCGGATACCCCACAAGCATTTCATACATTATGACTCCAAGAGACCACCTGGAAGCATTGAGATGAAATAAGAATATATTGAAGAAATGAGTACACAAATAAAAAAAAATCAAGCAGTAGAAAACATATACTATTATACCAATCACATTCCACACCATATCCTCTCTTCAGAATAACTTCTGGAGCAATATAATCGGGTGTTCCAACCGTAGAATAGGCCTGCAATATTACAAAGATAGAAAAGCTTAAAACGTCATTAGTGATAAATCTAAGTAGAGCAGCCATACAATCAAAAGAGAGAATAGACTCCAAAGGAGAAAATATATAAAGCAATAACCAAGTTGATGTAATGATGCTAGACTCTAAGTTGCTAACCAAATAAGGTAACAGATAACTTATTAAAGATGACGAAAGAACCAAAGTTCAAACATGACGAAAGAATAATGACTGAATTTTTATAATAATTGAAGAAAGGGTGTAAGCCGCTATGAATAAATAATCATGCTTATTTATGAATACGTTTTGTTAGTACTCATGTTTTGTGAGTCTCGCCGTTTTATAATAAAGTTCGCTATGTCAAAAAAAAAATTATGCTTATTTATGAATGTGTTTATTTGAGAGACTTACCAGCATTCTGCTGCGATTTTTCCGCCAATGCTCCAGTTGCTGCTGTTGTGATTGGTTAGGAGATAAACCAAGTTCAGCACTTTGAAGGACTCCACTTCTGTTAACTCCATCAGATAAGTCTTTTTCCTGAAGGTTCCTGCAGTCTAGCGGCTTACATAATCCAAAATCTGATAATTTCACATGACCATTGCTATCCAGAAGCAAGTTGTCGGGCTTGATATCTCTGTAAAATGCAATTAAAAATCAGAATATCAAATATTTCTTGATTAACATGAATACCTCTGAATGATCAGTATTCAAGATCCATGTCGTAAAGTTAAGTACACTACAGTCTTGTCAATTGTGGATCGGTGAAAATAACGGTTTGTCAAAACTCTGTTAAGCTACAATCTTATACTAAATAGGATTTCGCAAAACAATAGTGATTGCAGATTAAGCGCACCTATGAATATAATTATGTTTATGAATAGACTCTATGGCTAGCACAGTCTCCCCGATATAGAACTTAGCTTCATCTTCAGTCAGTACTTCTTTCCGCATCAGCAACGTCATCATATCTCCACCGGGTAGATACTCCATTATGAGATATAAATACTCGTCATCTTGAAAGGAACAATAAAGTCTTACAATGCAATTGCTATCAACTTCTGCAAGAAGGTTCCTTTCAGATTTGACATATTCAACCTAATTAAAAACATAAAAGCACCTGATAAGTAAAAGAAAATAATATTTACTCAATCACACACTGTAATAATTCCAATACCTGTCCTCTACGAAGCATCTCTGATTTCTTAAGCTTCTTCATGGCATATACCTGACCAGTTGTCTTCTCCCGACAGATTCTAACCTATCAAAAGATGAAATTGCAAATTCGTAACAGAATAATATGATAAAATATATTTATGAGAAACATTAAAATTTTCAAGTTACAGATATTGACAGTAAAATTGCTCCATAAAGTGGTAATGCAATAAAACCATGTTACTTGTATACCTCTCCAAATGCACCTTTCCCAATCATAGTCAGGGGCTCAAAGTCATCAGCATCCATCTTAAGTCTCTGACGGCGCATGATTTCTGTCTCCTTTTCCTCAAAATTCTTAAGCAAATTTTTCTTGTCTTCCTTGGATACTTCGGCATCGGCCAATTTGTTTTCTAGGATGTTACGTCTGCAAAGAAGAACTAATTAGAAATTATTACAGACTTAAAATAATTTCCATTTGCAGCCATTGTTTGCATATAATGCCACAGAAGAAACCATAAAGGAAATCATTGATTTCAATAACATTAGGTTGGAATGTAAATTTGTAATCATGACCCACTTATAAGTTACCTTTCTTTCCTCTCCTGCTGGTTCTGCTTCTGGTTCTTATAATAACTTTCTACGAAATGCTTCGCAGCTTCAACCTTCAGTTTTGTTTCATTTGAAGGTGGTTCTTCATTTACTACGTCCAGCGCCAAACACTGAACATCATTTGACGTGCTTGTAGCTTCCTTCTTTTTTAACCAACGCTTTCTAAACCAGCGCCTTGCAGTTTCCATTTTAAAGGTCTACTTCGCCAAACTCTACAGACAATAGATATCACCAAAATCATTTTATCATACATGAAATTTGATGTACTGTTGTTTCAGAGAAAAATAAATAGCAACTAATCAGAAAAATTTAAGCAACATACAAACAGTTATTAGCTGATCTGAAGCAAAACATCAACAAATTGATGACACGAATAAAAGAGCAAGGACACATTTGTTAATTGTTTTCTACTGCAACAAGATTTCAAAAGCTTCAATTACAAGTTTCCACATTAACAAGGCTTAAAAAACAAGGTTGTTTTGAAAACAAAACAAACAAAAAAAACCATGGTTTTTGATGTGTCTGCAATCACATTGCAATTTAAAACCCTAGATTTTAGATTCAAAACAGATGAACCACTCATATGCAGTTCAGACAATTAAAAAAATGGAATTCAAAGCATCTAGATTTCCACCAAATCACACAAAATCTAAAACAACAGAATTAAAACCCTAAAAACCAACCTATATCCACCACACTGAAATTCAATACTTCATAGTGTGATTACTCTCAGCAATTATACCTCATTAAACAAAAACATCAAAATCCAAGTCAAAACTGATCAAGCAACAGTAACATAAAACTATAAATCAACTCTATATTTAAGAAAACAACGTACCCATGAAAATCTGAAATTAGTTTTGTTAATCATAAAAGCTGTCACCTCATCAATCTAAATCCCTCCCCTTCTTAATTGTTTTTCACACTGCTTTCTTTCTCTTCCTTATTTTTCTCAAGCTGTCTTTAATGTTTTTCCCTAATTCCTTTACATCTCCCTATTTTCTAAATTTATGTCTCTCTCTTTCTTTCTTTTACTTCCTCTCTCTTTTAATTTACACTCTTATAAAATGTAAGAAGTTGAGTTAAAAAAAACAATTGCCCATGTACTACAAATCGGTGCTCATCTTTTCTTTATTTGATTTTTTCATTCACTTTTACTCTCTTTTCTTTTACCCTTGTATGAAAAACAAACGGACAAATGCATGTCACTAATACATAAGAAACTGCAGCATAAAGATTTGTCATTGATAAATATTAAAACAATTATAGAATAATTTTTTGTCACTGATACACAAAATAAAGATAAATATTTGTCGCTATAAATATAAAAAAAAATATGGGACAAATATTTATCACTAACACAAAAAATACAATCTTAGATAGACTGCTTGGCTTTGTCCTAGTCAGCTCTTGAACGAGGCGAGTACTAAATGTATTTCATCACAATTTTTGGGTCTAGTACTTCTCGTACTTTTCCCATTTTATGAATGAAATTTCTTTGTTGCTCAAAAAAAAATGTTTGACTCGTAGGATAAATAGTTGTCATCGATAAATATAAAAAAATTATTGTTTGTCACCGATGAATAAAAAAATGAAATCAATATTTTTTATTGATAAATATAAAATAAACAAGTGAAAAATAACTTTCACCGATACTTAAAAAATACAGGATCAATATTTATCAGTGGTAATTATAATTTATTATAAAAATCTTACACAAGATAACAGCTTAAAAGAAAATTACTGATTTAATAAATTTTATATGAAAGTGTACAATGACTTCACTTATATTTTAATAACATTTTATTACAAATTTTGAAGAAAAAAAATATTATATATTTTCTACCTTAATATAATGTTGACCTAAATTATCAAGTAAAATTTGGTATATTCATGCGAATGTACAAGTCTTGTATTAGTCAGGTTGGGTAGCTCAACTGTTTTGAGATAAAGGTTGTGAGTTGAAGGTCCAGGATTCAAGTCCTGACGAAGAGAAAAAAACTAACATAACAATTAGCATACTAACATTTGTTATTAAAAAAATAAATATTGTGCTAGTTTAAATCAAATAAGCAAGGGTGTTGTATAAACCTTGAATTATGATAAATCTGAAAGTTTTGTTGAAACTCAAGGAGTATAATGATAACAATTAATATACTAATATTTATCATTAGAAAAACAAATATTGTGCTAGTTTAAATAAAATAAACAGAAGGGTGTTGTATAAACCTTGAATTATGATGAATCTGAACGTTCTGATGAAACTCAAGGAGTGTGATGGTGTTGTATGTTGTTGAAAGTAAAGTCTAATGAAGAAGGTTATGTATATTGTTGTGATCTGATGACTATGATAGATGTGATGAAAAATGTGAGATTATATACTATGGACAAACTTCATTTAAGACGCTGGTTTTGGTATTGGGTTTTGGTTTTTTTTTTTTTTAGGATGGTTTTGCTTTGAATAGTTTAAAGACAAATGTTAATTAATAAATAAAAATAATGATGTTATTAATAAAATGTTTTTTTACGCGGAGTCATCCTTTACATAATATTAGGATGATATTTTATGTTACCACTTTTTTTTTTTACAAAAATTTTATGTTACCACTTATCAATCCTCTAATAACGCATAATTATAAAATATATTTGGAATTTAGAATAGCCATATTTAATGTAAATTGAATTTTTGATAGATTATTCCTTTCAAAATAAAATTTGATAGACTATTTTATACTATATATAAAGAAAGTAGTTTGTTTTGGGCAGACTTGTCCTCAACTGCCTCGTAATTATAAAGACATGACAAATTCTTATTTATATCCATCAAGAAACTGTGGGTAAAATACTCGTATTGAGTTGGCTTCAATTTATTTTATAAAGGATTGAGTTGGCATCAATTAAAAATCATTTTTCAAAAGGACCAATGAAAATCATTTATTTGAATTATATGTTACAGATTAATGATTTTGCTGTCCTTGAAAAAAAATTAATGATTTCGTTTGGTGCCAACTCTACCCATATTTTTTTCACTGCAATAATCTCTTCGGTCCTTATTATAAGAAGAAAAACCAAAAAAACATCAAAACTAATGCAATCATTAATTGGTGTAACTTTTTTCATATTTTACAAATATACTCTCAAAAATTGTGAAACAATAAATACACCCACTAATATTAAAAGGACAAACATTAAATAAGGGGTATAAAAGTCTTTTAAACAATAAATATACTTTAAAAGTTGTGACATTTTCTTATAAATAGGACCAAAAAATATTTTGAAAATTTTCTTATATATAGGACCCGAGGGACCCGAGGGAGTATTATATATATCATTTTAACATTGATTCATTTTGACTGATAACTTTTATATTGATAGTGCATACTAATTGAATATTTTAGCATTTGTGAAATAAAATAGCATATCATATAAAATAAGGTTTGGTCAAAAAAAAAAAATAAGGTTAAATGCACTTTTGCCCTTTGTCATTGTGAAATTTCATATTTATCTTTTGTAATTCTTTTTTAAATTCTAATCTTGTAATTTAAATACATATATTTTTATCAGCAAAAGTATATTCATGTATAGGATAAAGTACAAGCGGTACTTTGCCAAATCCCAAAAATACACCAAAATATGCACTTGACGCCAAACTATTTACAACAACACTACTTTAGAATGCAATCAATAGGGTTGTGAAACCATTCCTAATACATACACGCATTCGAAGCACATTTAGCCAAAAAAAACTCTTCCAAGAGGCACATTTAATATCATCAACCATCTCTTCCCCCGAAAGTTCCTTATAAGAAAAGAGGGATGAGTTTCTTGCTCACCAAATTGCCCAAATGGTTGAATGTAATACCAATAGTAGTCCCTCCAAGCCTTTCCCCTTCCGAAATTGTCCCAATTTTTTTTCTTCTGGAAGTGCGAACACATCTCCGGGTATGGTCATAGACACACCAAACCACCCAAAAATGGAAAATCAAACCCCCTTGCAAAATTACAACGCATAAAGAGGCGATCCTCCTATTCAACCACTAAGGGACACCAAACACAACCTCCTAAATCATTACCCACAATGACTCCTATTCTACACAAATTAGAACGAGTTGGAATACAGCCCAACAACATTTGCAATGCAAACACAATTGTTTTAGGTGGAGCCAAACTCTCCCACAACAAGCGACATCTTTCTTGAACCAAAACTAAGGAGGGGAGTAACTTTTAAGCATACAACGAGTAACATGAGCTAACGGTGAAAAACCCACCATCCGAGTAATCCCACTTCCACGGATCACATCTAGGCCACAAACGTACACCTATTAGTAAATTGTTTAGATTTACAAGTAATTCCTCTTCCCAAACAAAGAAATGACGCCTCCACAAAAAATTCCACTTCCACTCACTTTCCTCCCATATCGGATACTAGGGAGTCTTATTGTAATGATATTGAGTACAACCTTGGAAATACCACCGAAGAGGTTCGCTTCCACGCCATGGAACATCCCAAAAAAGTATGGAGTCACCATTCCCAATCACCGTTTTACATCCTTGTTCAAATCAATCAACACCATTTATGGAACTCTTGCCTTCCCACAAAGATCTCTCCACCAACTTTATGAATTGTTGGCCCCAAGGTACTATGGATATCCACACTAGATCCTATTCGAGTACGATATCTAGACATTAGGACTTTCTTCAAAAGTGGTGGATCCCCGCCTTGAAGTAAACGCCATCTCCACTTAGTTATTAAAGAAATGTTCATTATTCAGAGATCTTTTACTCCTAAACCTCCATTCTCCTTTGGCCTACACACGTTGGACCATTTGACCCTACTAATTTTGTTGGATCACAACGAACCACCCCAAATGAGTATTATTTGTAATCATACAAGCGATTTACATACACAATTCGGAATATTTAGAAAAGTGAGGTAAAATAATGAAATTGATGCCAACACCGAATTAATTAAGACAAATTGGCCACCCATACTAACATATCTATTCCGCCAAGAGTGTAGTCTTCTATCCATAATTTGAACCACCGGTTGCCAATTAGAAGCCTTTCTAGGATTAGCACCCACGAGCAAGCCAAGATAAACAAACATAAGAGTTTCCTTCTTGCAATTAAGAAAAGATGTTGCAAGATAGATGAAATTTGGTTGGTATTTTCCCAATACAATCTACTCTTAAAAAAGTTGATCTTCAAACCCGAAGCCATTTCGAACCATCTAAGGATTGCTTTCAAATTTACACAAGAGCACTTGAAAGATATGATAAGAGTTTTTTTTCCAGATGAACTAGAGATCTTAAGTTTGTCTAACAAAAAGAAAAAATATATACCCTGAGTTTGAATTCAGTTTTGGAAATGCACAAGTGCTAAATCTCTTTACGTAGAGTTTGTCACACATTATAAAGTTTTGGAAGTTTTCAAAAGCTTCCATTTTTCCACACTAACAATGCTTTAAAAACAAGGATGTCTTTTGAAAAAAAAAAAGTTTTTGATGTTTCTGCAACTGCATTGCAATTTAAAACCTAGTAAAAAAAACTTATGAAATCAGATGAACCACACAGTATGCAGTACAAAACAGTTAAAAAAAATGCAATTCAAAACATCTAGATTTCTACCAAATCATAGAAAAACTAAAACAATGGAACTAAAACCAACCAATCCACCACACTGAAATACAATAATTTAAAGTGTGCATCAAAATAACTCTTCTTAGCCCCATTAAAAAAACATCAAAATCTAAGTCAAAACTGATCAAGCAACAGTAATAGAAAACTATAAATCCAACATCAAAATAATATTATATTGTTTGTGTCATTAAAAAATATAAGAATTTATATTATATTTCCCTAAAGTTATTCCCTAAAAATAGTCGACAAATTATTTATTTTTTATTAGGGGGACAAAATTGCAACATTTTGAAACATAAGAGTGGAAACTGCATTTAAGCCTAGTATAAATTATGATACACATTTAGTTGGTTTTTTTTTGTGGTGGCCGGGGTTTGAACCCCGAACCTTACATATTTTATGCATTGTCCATACCAACTGAGTTAAACTCACGAGGACCATTTAGTTGGTTTTATCATATCTCATGTAATATCAAATCCTCCTTTTCCTTAAAAAAAATGTAATATCAAATCCTTCTATTTCGTTTTATCTTTGTGAACCTTGACATTTATAATAAACCAAGCTAGTAGCCTTACTAGCCTTACTATTTCGTTTTATCTTTGTGAACCTTGACATTTATAATTCTCCATGGATTCCAAAATATTTGCCTTACTATCCTTTTTCCTCTTCATGCTTGTAGCACTGAAAATAAAGAAGATTCTCAAGAGAAAAGGCTCAGCTCCAAACCTACCCCAGGACCATGGAAGCTACCTATTATAGGACACATACTCCATCTAATTACCTCTACACCACATCGAAAATTAAGAGACTTGGCCAAAATACATGGACCCTTGATGCCACTACAACTAGGAGAGATCTTTGCCACTGTTGTTTCCTCACCAGATTATGCTAAGGAGGTACTTAAAACCCATGATGTCATATTTGCATCTAGGCCTAAAATTTTGGCCATCGAAATACTATGGATTCACAAATATTGGTTTTTCACCTTATGGAAACTAGCGTCCAGACGGGCACTCCCGTGCCCGTCTGTCCGCTTTTTCTATTGCGCTAACGCATATATTCTTCACATTGTTTCTTTGTATATAAAATAAATTAATATATAGTTTGTCATTCACAAATATAAGAACTAAAAACCTAATGAATAGAGATTTATTGATGCCCTTTTTATCCTCCCTTTTTTGTTTGTGTATTGCGATAACATATGTATACAATATATTTACTCTTCTATGTATAATTTAATTTCCACATAAATATGTATATTAGTTAAAATGTAATCAAATTTAACTAATATTAACTACTTCTATATACAATTAAACTTTGGTTGTCTACGTTATCTTTTGTTTCCGTCCTCTAACATTCATAAATTACAATATCTCTAAACTCCGTGTGTCTTAGGGGGGTGAATGTAATTTAACCTTTACTTAGAGAAGGAAGTGTTATTTACTCTAACTTTTAAAAAGAAGTACTTAAATAGTGTTCTAAAATTGAAGTACTTACTACATGTATAAATGCAACACAATTTCACTACCAAAAAAATATATATTCACTTCGAAAAAAAAAATGCAACACAATTTATAGGCCACAACATATTTTAACAACTTTACATTTTCAAAGATGGTTCAACGCAATTCAAGCATTCAAATTTTAATAATTCATCATACATGCATAAAAAATAAAATAAAAAACTTTCATCTTTCCATCTAATTTTCTTTTGAAATAATTCGCAGCACCACTGAGTAAGTTGCTTATTGTGTAGTCCTTCATCCAACCATAATCTCATCCACAATGGTGAATCCGAACTAATATGTTTTCATCATCCCACTTTTTTATGCAAATCTTTGCCAGAACCTCATTTTCTCTGGTTTTTATCTTTTCTGATTTTGAAGGTGCAGATTGCTTTTGCCTATACTAAAGTTAGTGATGCAATGAAGGTGGCATAGAAATAAATAAAACAATAAAGAGATCACAAACATTTTATTTCTAAAATACCTACACCTGGTAACGTACCATAAAGTAAAAGCACGATCCAAAATTTCTTATAGAATAGAACCACATAACTATAAGGGACAGTTTTTATTTCATTAATCCTGCCGGAAAAAAAACACAAAAACTTTATCAATTTTACTCTCCATAATGAATAGCTGCAAAATCCAGTATGAGAATAGACGGGCAATGACGACATGGATCCCTTGGTCAATTTGGCACTCCATGGTTTGTGTGAAATATAAGATATGTCCATTTGAGTTAGCAACAGGATCATAAGAAAGGATCAAGTATTCCATTGCAAAATTGAAACATGACGTACCAAAAAGTGTTGGAGAAGTTAGAAGCAAACAATGTCTTATAAATTGAAAAGAGAGATAATCGGGTTGTACCATCGCAATTTCACCACCACCATGGGTTTGTCGACCTCCCTGAGTTGGGGTTGGCCATTGGCCACCATGGTCTTCATGTTTATTTCTTGCCATCGTTATCCATGTCTCTGTCATCCTCTAGTGCCGCTTTAAAGTTGTCATTGTCGAAGAACCCAAGTCGTTCCCTAATCATCCTCCCTCGTTCACTTCTCAATTTTCATTTTTCTATCAATAGGATACATCTGTAACAGAAAAAATAAACATCACCAGCACAACCTCACTTAAAACCTCAGAAGGTATTTATTGGGACACTTTCTCTTATTATAAGAGTAGAATCACCACACGAAAAAAGACTATAAGAGAATCACATAGATAGATAGTAGAATCACCCTTAAAGTTACACAACAAAACCTATTAAAGAAAATCATTTTAATAGTAGAAACATTGAGTTCGTATAACCGCATATTCGTAGTGTTTTATAAACATATGCTCAATGTCTTTTACGCTTCATATTCACCAAAAATAATGTTGTGTTAAAAATCCCAAACATGATTGTCATTATAATAAGTGACTTATAATTCAAAGGGAAAATTGAAAAGAAATGATTACATTATAATTGAAATACCGGATTATATTTTAATGTTGACTTCGACTCCTCTTTCGACCAGTCCAGTGTACAACCTGTTAGATACAACACGCATAAGCAAAAATTAAATAGTTGAGAAACAATCAAAGTCTTCGAGGAGTGATGATAAAAGAAAGAAATAATTGAACGGAAAAAGAAAAAATACCTATTATCTACGTGTTTTGGTGTTTGTGTTTCATTGTTTGATACATTTTGCTCAATTGAATGACCATGTCATAAGTGGTAAATTTGATAAACTGCAGTTTTTTGTAGTTAACTGCTACATTACTGCATGGTAAACGTATACCATGCAATTTTCAAATTTCTGTAAAAGATTGAAACAAAATAGACCACACTAAAAACAGTCCATCGCCACTTGGAATTTAAAAAAGTGTGTGGTTTCCCTTTTATTGATGATGATCTTGTACTCCTCTTGGAATTTATGAAACTGAATTTTTTTCAAAACTAAACAAACATTTTTTATGTTGATGGAATACACATGTTTTTTCTAAAATAAAGAACCTCCAATTGTAACAAAGATTTTAACACCCATTCTCCTACACCTCCAAGTTTTCCCCATCTGCACCAATTTTCTTCTTCTCCCGAATTCTCTGAACATTGAATTAAAAAACCAAACTGGTACTTGGAATTTATTGATCTGTTAGAAAATTGACAGTGATAAATAAGACCTAAGAGTAAAAAGTATTTGTTTCTTAACACATAAAAAATAGTACTACGAAAGATAGAATAGGAGGAGAATGTAATAGGCTATCCCAAACCTGCGTTTTGCCTTTATATAGAAGATATAGAAGAAGATTGAGAATATATTAATGGGAGCTTATACGGTGCAGTCAGAAAACTGACTTTTTTGAAAAAGTTAATTTTGATCTTAAGGTTTGATTCATTGTTAAATTGTTGATTACTGATTAATGATCAATAGTAATTCATCTAGTAATGCTTGCAATATCTTGAACTTACAGGTACTATTTTATCGTTGGCATTTTTAACATGCAAAGATTTGATGATATTATGTGATAGTGTTAAGTGTTACACTTTGTGGGGTGTTACACTTAAAACAAGGTAGGATAAAATTAGATTAAGTGTAGTCTTGTTAACCTGATGAATTGATGATACTATGGGGACTGAACTTTTGATGCTACTGTACAAACAGTGGGGTGTTACTCACTACACTCTTTTGATGTTATAGTGTTAACTTCATCAGAAAAGTCATTTTCACGACTTCACCATAGAATTTTCCTATATTAATATCAACGGAAAGAGGTGTTAATGAAAAAAAAATGGTAGAACCAATGATTGTATTTCAGAGATGTATGTTAGCGAAATATAGTGGGAGAAGTTATTAGCAATTGTTTGTGGTGAGAAGTTAATGGGAAGTAAGTAACTGACATCAAAACTGATTGCTTGTTTGTGTGTGATGTGTGTAATTATCTGAAAAGGGCATTTTGGGATTTACAAAAAAAGGCTACACCAAAAGAAAAGGATTGTCTTTATTAATAGGTATAGATTATTGGAGACATTTACGAAAAATATACACAATGGAGCTTTTATCACAAAAACGTGTGAGTTCATTCCATCCAATAAGAGAAGAAATGTTTACCAATCTCATCAAAAGGATTGGTTCGAAGCAAGGGTCATCCATCAACCTCACTGAACTTGTAGTTTCATCAACATTTGATATCCTTTCGAGGGCTGCATTTGGAAACAAATGCAAAGACCAAGAAGAGTTCGCGTCTTTGGGGAAGGGAGAATCAATTGCAGGAGGTTTTGACATAGGTGAACTGTTTCCTTCATCTAAATGGCTTCAACTTGTTTCTGGTTTGAGGCCTAAACTTGAGAGGTTGCATAGACGTATTGATCGAATACTAGAAATCATCAGCATTGAACATAAAGAAGCAAATTAAATTCAAAAGCAAAAGAATGCCAAGAAGAAGCAGAAGAAGATTTGGTTGACGCTCTTCTAAAATTCCAACGTCGCAATGATAATGACGAAGATATACGCTTAACTGACAACAACATCAAGGCTGTACTCCTAGTAAGGATAATAAACCCCTTGATGTATAATTTAGATGAATGTTAGATACTTATTATTATTACTATTATTATCCACATTGAAGCATGTGTTTTCATGTCTCATTAGCCACTTGCATTTTACTTTTCAGGACATGTTTGGTGCTGGAGGAGATACATCGAGTACCACCATAGTTTGGGCAATGGCAGAGTTGGTAAGGGATCAAAGAGTGATGAAGAAAGCACAAGATGAGGTAAGAGAAATATTCAACACAAAAGGAATTGTTGGTGAGAACTATATTAATGAGCTCACTTATTTGAAGTCAGTTGTGAAAGAGACCTTAAGGTTACACCCTCCAGGTCCTCTTTTACTTCCAAGAGAATGTGAACAAGCATGTGAGATTGGTGGTTATCATATACCAATCAAAAGCAAGGTGATAGTCAAAGCATGGGCGATTGGAAGAGATCCAAAGTATTGGACTGAACCAGAGAGGTTTTATCCAGAGAGATTCATTGGTAGCTCTATTGACTACAAAGGGAATAATTTTGAGTACATTCCTTTTGGTTCTGGAAGAAGAATATGCCCAGGCATAGCATTTGGTTTCGTAAATGTTGAGTTGGCACTTGCATTGTTGTTGTATCACTTCGATTGGAGGCTTCCCGATGGAACGAAAGGTGAGGACTTAGACATGACCGAGCAATTTGGAGCGACCGTCAAAAGAAAAGATGACTTGTACTTGATACCTAATGCTCCTCTTCCTTCTATGGTAAGATAAACCATGCAAGCAAAAGAAAACTTTGTTGGATGTAGTAGAGCTAAGGACTTTCTAAATGTGAAAATGACTCAATTTATAGCTAGTTCAAAGAAAATGTGAACGTAGTTTAGAATTTGTGGTCTAAGAATAGAATTGGTGGTTTGAGTGAAAATCAAAATGTGGATGATCCAAGGTAAAAATCTATGTGGCATCCAAAATGATTGGAAATCAATTTTTGGTGGTTAACCATTAAGGCAAGAATGAAAAAGTTACTTTTATTAAAGCAATAGTATGAGTCCCTCTAGAAACATGTTATCCTAGCTAGGTTGGCACCACATGCCCTAAAATCAATTGCAACACATCTTGAGAATATTATTGAATAAATAAAGAAAATACAAAAAAAAAATGGCAGCGTAGCAAAACGAAACCCACCCAAAGAACCAACGAAATTAACAAAATCTAAAGCAAGAAATGTTCGTGCGATTACGAATGAAATCTCCCTTATCCCACACCTTAAAATTCTTAGCTCCGCCGCCGCATAGAGCTATTGGCAAAAGCAAAAGCAAAAGATAACCAAAATATTATTTCATTGTCAACATAAATCATTTTTCAAGAAAATAATTATTGAGAAAAGCCTACACATAAACATAAGTAGAACATCATAAATGACTTTTTAAAAAATCTAAAACAAACACTTTTTTTTTTTTTGCAAAAAGAGTGGAACAACATGGAGTTGTTACCACCCAAAATATATATAAAAACCAAAAGATACAAGGGAGATCTTCCACCTAAAATTATCAATATAATCACAGACCTTGGGGGGAAGCTGTTTAATGAGGACATCAGAAACTTGGTATGAATAAGCAAGGGGCTCTCCTCCACACCATTGGTCAGTCCAAAAGCCCACTTGTTGACCATTGCTTATAAGCCAATAAGAGTTATCTAGAATAGTTTGATATTCAGCTTTTAAACTACTCCAAATAGATGAAGACACGTGATTGGAAATACATCTGGATCCTCTCAAAACTCTACTTCTCAATAAGATGGCCCATTCTCCCTCTGATTGCATAGAATTCTGCTCTTTACTCAATACATTTTGCTCATTCCCAACTGAAAAGACCAAAATGCCCCTACGTGAGTTAACTCCCGCAGCATGAATTAACTCACGCTAGTGTAAATCTCTGCGTGAGTTAAGTCACTGATTTAACACTAGCGTGAGTTAACATGCGTAGGGGTATTTTGGTCAGTTCAGTTGAAAATGAGCAAAAACTTTTGGGTAAAGAGTAGAATTCGATTGCAGAAGCTCCCAACAGAACTTCAGGTCATGGTTGGATAAAACAAACACTTAATCTTGGACTAAAAGTCATGAAACTAAGGGGACACTAAGGTCTAGAGGCTATTGGAATACATTGTAATTCAGAAATAATATTATGAACTTTTCATTTTACAGAAATCTCATAAAGGAAAAATTGTGATGAGGTTCTTACTTATATTGCAGATTTATTATTGATGAAAATTGCTTAATTTTGCTTGACAAATTTATAGTTAAGGGAGAAAAGTTTGAACTCTGAATGGAATAATTCCTTAGTCGGATTTTACATACTTCTCAGTTGAACTCTAGATTATCAGGGTCTCTTTTCCTTGAGAACCAGATGATTAAGTAAATAGCGATATAAGGAAAAACGGCTAAAATTCAAAACCAGGATTTGAGGGGTAATGCACCAAAGGGGAAAACAGATAGGAGTAATGTACCAAAGGGTAAAACAGAGAGGAGACAGTATTGGCCTACAAACAAATAACCAACCTCTATATATACCAAAGGGGAAAGAATACTATGAAGTATGTGAATTGCAGAATTTTATCAGCACTTCACCAATAGCAGTTACAATAAATTCTAGGTGAATTAAAGAATATACACCTTAAATGATTTCTCTAAACAATAAATATCCCAGTAAGCCAACAAAAAAACCAGCTATCCAAAACCAGAAGTTTTCAGAACCTTGGTTTCCAAAAACTATAAAATCAAACTAACAGAATGTACCAAAAAGAAAACCAATCAGAAGTTATCAGCATTTGGTCATAGCCTACTTGAAAACCTGTAAGATATTAGTTTGAGATCATTGTGATTCATTTTTCTCTGGAGTTTCTATCTGTGGAGGCAAGAGATTTAAGAAACTCCCTCTAACAGGTTGATGAGAAGAAGCCTTAGCTGATTCATCCTCTGTATCATACAACAAAACCAATATCTTAAAAAACTTGGAACTTAACCGTATCAACGATATCATCAATATTAGAGTTTTATCTTGGTGCATTGCAGTGTCAATTGTCACTGTCCACAAATTACAGTCAATCATATAAATGATTTTAGAAATAGTTATGATTAAGTCAAACTTTTTTAAAGATCTATCGATTATGATTTATTGACGGTATAAAAAATAAAAAATCTTTACATAACATTGTGTATTAATTAAACCCATATTTTTATTGGATATAAAGACAGGTAGCTAATAAAGAATAGGGAAATAATAGGATATTCTTACCAAATAAGGACTTAATTGAAGGCCTTTTAGGTTTTGACTTCTTCTTCAATTCAGCTGATAAAGTAAACAAACCCATATTACTTGTGAAGAACATTGCAATGATAAATGTATTATCACATGTAACAGTATATAAAAATGAAAAAAGGAATGCATGCAAAAATTATAAAATTTCCTCTTTTGGCTTAGACAGGTTCACTAGCATAATCTTCAGAAAAATCATGGTATATTGAAATCAAAACCACTCAATGCATCACCATTCACCATCCAAAAGTAGGAACCAAAGTTTGTTTATAGTAAAATATATTATAATATAATATATCATATCATATGAAACAGTCAGCAAAAAGACATTTTAGAAAGAAACCCGTTCGCCAATTTATTGAAGACGTGTTAAATTCAACGGCGCCTTACTAAAAATGGGATAACATAAGCTGGCATTTACTTAAGGAAACTGTAAAACTAGATGCAAGTCGAAAGTGTTGTTAAAGCAATTTTCTCAAGGCAATAAACATCTCAAATAAGAGTTGACTCAATGAAATGTTCTTCCGCACAGATATTTATTCCCAATTACACAGTTTTTGAATCAAATAGAATTGATAAGAAAAAAAAACAATGACTACGAGATGAAAATGTTAAAACAATTACACACACACACACTTGCGCAGAGAGGCATACAGACAAAAATTTATAAGTGTGTGTGTGTGTGAGAGAGAGAGAGAGACGAACGTACCAAATCCAGGTATTACACTGGCATCCACCACTTCATAATTCTTGTATGTGTAACCAACAAAGTTAATATCTTTAGATGGAAGCATCTGCAGCAAATGAATGACACCACTTAGTATGAAATCTAGACTTTAAAAAGCCATAAAATTGTAAATGTTCTATGTAAACACTGATGCAGACGATTTTCAAATCAAGAGGCGATTGTATTCAGTGTTGTTGTTAAAAATGAAATGTCACATTCCAGTTTCATTGAAAAGTAAATTCCATTACTGTTAGAATATACCAAAGTATCTTATAAGCTTTTCCATTCTAAGTAGAATAAAATCCATAAACAATAAATATCCGGTGCTACAATTACAAAGCTACTACCATGGCACGGTCTAAAGAAGATCAGACTCATTGTTGGTTTATTATAGAAAGCCTTATCTTGCACTTGTAAAATGCATTTGCAAGAGGCTGATTTATATAATCCAAATAGAAAACCTTAATTATACGAGATTGAAAACCATAAATAAATTGCAAAAATAATAGCCCGGTCTACACCATTTTCAATAACAAAAACGAACCTTTCTCCACGGCCCTGCCTGTGAGGAAGGTTCAGTTTGCATGTCCACCTGCACATCAATGGTAAATAGAACAGAATATTATATAATGACAAAATAATCAACTCTTCTATTTCCATCAACATAAAAAATAAATAAGATACCTCGTCAAATTTCTCGAAATTTTGAGTATCTAATTCATCATTGACCTCGGGAATAAAAGCAGCTTTCATTTGGTACAACTTGTCCCATTCAACACCATTGAACCATGGATGAGCCTGGAAATAAAACGATCAACTATTTATATTGGCTAAAATATAACAGTATTCTGAGTAAATTACAGAATTTATAAGAAAACAAAACACAATACCTTTATTTCATCAGCTCCTTTAGTTCCAAGCCTATGCTCAACATTACATAAGAGACTACAAATAAGATCCTTTGCCTCTGGTGATAGTTTAGATTCTTCCGGAAATTTTAAATAAGTTTTCCAATTTACTATCTGCGAATTGAATGTGAGATAAAATATTACTGGTAGTTACACAGACCAAAATTGATGCAATATTGTTGTTGTTGTTGTTGTTGTTTATTAGTGTTGAAAATAATATCTGATAATATCTTAATATTTTTCTAGAATATCTTGGTTTAACCCTTAGGATCAGTTTGCAATCCTAGATTGTCAGCCATCAAAAGAAACGGTGACATTGTTGAACTAGAAATAGTAGAACTCAATACGCTTATAGGAATTCTACGACCTCCAAGGATATAAGCCTTGCAGAATTCAATAGACAAAAAGTGATCCAATCCAGAAGTCCGGACATTACCTTTCTACATGTTGCCATTGGTTCGTCTGAATAAAATGGAGGATACCCTACAAGCATTTCATACATTATGGCTCCTAGAGACCACCTGGAAGCATTAACATGAAATCAAAATATATTGAAGAAATAAGTACAAAAAAAAAAAAAGCAGTAAAAAACATATACTATCATACCAATCACATTCCATGCCATATCCTCTCTTCAGAAGAACTTCTGGAGCAATATAATCAGGTGTTCCAACCGTAGAATATGCCTGCAATAATACAAAGATAGAAAAGCTTAGAGCAGCCAGCCAAATGACAAAATACCAAATTGATATATGACGTAAATGGTGCGTTAGAAAAGATAAAACAATATGCCCTATTTATATTCAGGCTAAGGTTAATTGTGAGACTACTAATCCTATTCTAGTTCTAATGAATAAATTTACAAGTAACTTGCTTCAGATAAAATACATAGAAAAATATAAGGTTACTAAGATTGTATGATCCCTTAAAATAAGAAAACAAAATATCCAGATTTATTTTGCATCCTTGTCTCCCTCTGAGATAATCTATAGATATTGTAATTAAGGCCGGTGTTTATCAATATGACTCATCTAGATTATTAGGGAACTTGCCTAAGGTTAATTGTGAGACGACTAATCATATTCTAGCTCTATGTAGGATAAGGCTTGGTTGTTGTTGTATAATATCCATATACTTAAGTGGGGAACAAAACCAACAACATCTTTCGGTGTCTTAATTGCATACTTACTACGTCAAACATGGTGTACCGTATAGGGACCAAAGTCCAAACATGATGAAAGCATAAGGACTGAAAAAGGGTGTTAACACAAGGGCCCCTTGTCAAGGGGTCATACGGAATAAAGTAATTGTGCTTATTTATGAATACGTTTATTGAGAGACTTACCAGCATTCTGCTGCGATTTTTCTGCCAATGCTCCAGTTGCTGCTGTTGTGATCGTTTAGGAGGTAAAGGGCGTCCATCACTTTGAAGGACTCCACTTCTGTTAACTCCAACAGATAAGTCTTTTTCTTGAAGGTTACTGCAGTCTAGCGGTTTACATAATCCAAAATCTGATAATTTCATGTGACCATTTCTATCCAGCAGCAAGTTGTCAGGCTTGATATCTCTGCAAAATGCAATTAGAAATCAAAATATCAAACATTTCTTGATCAACAAGAATACTTCCGTAAGATCAGTATTCAAGATCCATGCTATAAAATTAAGTATGCCAATCGCGGATCACTGAAAATAACTGTTAAAATTCTGCTATGCTAAATGCTATAGCTGCTATCTGACAAACTTTGTACAAAATAACGTATCATAAAACAATAGCGATTAGTTCAAATTCTGATACACTATAGCACCACTATAGCATCTATTTGACAACACTGGTATATATGACCATTTGGTATTATTGTTTACAGATAGATTAAGTTTACCTATGAATATAATTATGTTTATGAATAGATTCTATGGCAAGCACAGATTCCCCAATATAGAACCTAGCTACATCTTCAGTCAGTATATCTTTCCGCATTAGCAATGTCATCATATCTCCACCGGGTAGATACTCCATTATGAGATATAAATACTCGTCATCTTGAAAGGAACAATAAAGTTTTACAATGCAATTGCTATCAACTTCTGCAAGAAGGTTCCTCTCAGCTTTGACATGTTCAACCTAAAACACAAAAGCACTTGATAAGTAAAGGAAATAATATTTACTCAATCTAACACTGTGATAATTCCAATACCTGTCCTCTACGAAGCATCTCTGATTTCTTAAGCTTCTTCATGGCATATACCTGACCAGTTGCCTTCTCCCGGCAGATTCTAACCTATCAAAAGATGAAATTGCAAACTCGTAATAATCTGATAACATATGTGAGAAACATTAAAATTTTCAAGTTATGGATGTTAACATTAAAACTACTTGTATACCTCTCCAAATGCACCCTTCCCAATCATAGTCAGGGGCTCAAAGTCATCAGACCCCATCTTAAGTCTCTGCCGGCGCATGATTTCTGTTTCTGTTTTCTCCAAATGCTTAAGTAAATTGTTCTGCTCTTCCTCGGATGCTTCGGCATCAGCCAATTTCTTTTCTAGCATATTACGTCTGCAAAGAATAATGAATTTAGAACTTATTACAGACTAAAAACAATTTCCATTTGCAGGCACCATTTGCATGTAATGTATAATGCTACAAAAGAAACCATAAAGGACATAATGTCAAGAATGCCATACAAAACTATATAACCGTATCAGACAATAAGGAAATCAATTATTTCGATTTAGTTAAAACATGAAACCAAGCACATAAAAGTAACTACTTATATGGTAAAATGATCTTCGATAAAATTAGAAGGCACTGTTTGCATGTTAATTGTAATTATGACCCCAAAATATAAGCTACCTTTCTTTCCTCTCCTGCTGGCTCTGCTTCTGGTTCTTATAATAACTTTCTACGTAATGTTTAGCAGCTTCAACCTTCTGTTTGGTTTCACTTGAAGGCAATTTTTCATCAATTACGTTCACCGCATTTGACGTGCTTGTAGCTTCCTTTCTTTTAAACCTCAACTTACTAAACCAGCGCCTTGTATTTTCCATTTTAAACGCTCACCTCTTAAGTTGTTGCGTTATATCTTCTGCTTTGCCAAACACCGAAGTCTAAAGGTTTCGCCAAATACTAAAGACTATAGATTTCGGCAAACAAGGATCCCATTTTTCCATACATGATTGTTACAGCTGTCCAACAAGAAAAACAAATGACAACTAATCAGCAAAGTTTAAGCATCAGTCAAACAGCTATTAGCTGATCAGAAGCAAAGCTTCACTAGTATGTTTGCATTGGCATTGCTGATCAGTTTTTAACATCAACAAATCGATAACACTAATAAAAAAGAAAACCAAGTAAAATAAAATCAAAAATTAAGGGCTCGTTTGTTACATGAATCAAGTACACCAAGAGGGAAAGGATTTAACATAATCATTCCAATTTCAAGTACGGGATTTGCCAAAACAACTGTTGAACTAATGACTGAAAACCGAAAACCAAATCAATGGTTCCCATTTTGCAACAAAATTTCAAAAAGCTTCCCTTTTTCCACACTAACAAGGCTTAAATTTAAGCAAGCGAAAAAGGTTTTAAATAAAAGTCCCCGACCACTATCTGATCTGTGACATAAGGGTTTTTTATGTCTCTGCGACGGCATTCGCAATTTAAAACCTATTAAAAAAACTGATAAAACAGATGAACCACTCACTATGCAGTACTAAACAACTTAAAAAGTTAAGTTCAAAACTTCTAGATTTCTACCAAATCACACAAAAACAAAAACAATGGAATTAAATCACTGAAAACCAACCAAACCACCACATACAAACTCAATAATTCACAGTGTACATCAAAATAACTCTACTGAACATCAACGAAACTAATAAAAATACAACCTTTTCAACAACAAAAATCTCTAACCACATAAAAAGAAGAAGAAAAACCATGTTTTTTTCTTCATTTTTTTGACAGAAAAACATGTTTTTTACTTACAATAATTCACAGTGTCTATCAAACTAACTCTTCTAGGCATCAACAAAAACAATAAAAACACAATCTTTTCAACAACAAAAAATGTATAATCACATAAAAAGCAAAAAAAAAAAACATGTTTTTTTCTTACCCCACATGTTTTTCACCTAACCCAATAATAGCAATCAAACCACATTCAAAAAACCAACCAAATCCAAGTCAAAAGAAAATCAAAAACAGTAAAACAAAACTAAAAAAACATAAATTTGATTAAAATAAACAAAAGGGTGTTGTATAAACCTTGAATTATGATGAATCTGAAGGTTGTGCTGAAACTGAAAGAGTGTGATGTTGTTGTTGAAGAGTAAAGTCTAAAGAAGGTTGTTGTTGTTGTGATTGCGATTGTGACAATGAAATTTTGTGAAGAAAAATGTGAAGATTATAAATATTATTATGAACAAAAATTCATACAATGGTTTTGGTTTGAAAAGTTTAAAGACAAGACAACCTTAAAAAAATGTTAATTAATAAATTATATTATTAAATAAAACGCGTTTTTACGCGGAGTCTTTGCTTTCAACTTTACATGAATTACGGAGAATATTTTATTATATATTGCTACTTATCCAAATCTTGTAATAATATATTTGGAATTTAAATATTTGTATTTAATGTAGACTTTAATTTATTTATTTTAGGAAATGTAGACTTTAATTTATGATACACTAAATATTTGGTATATAAACTAGTAAGATACCCGTGTGTCCGCACGGGTACCAACGTTGGTATGAATGATTTATATAATTTTAGAATTTTTTATATGCAAGTTTAAACAATAATAATATCAATTTATATAATTTTTTTCTAAACAAATATTAACTAATATAATTTTAGAATATGTTTATCAATTTGTCATGTGTATAATAATTATTTTGAAAATTTAATAGTGATAACTTATCCGTGTGTAATAATAACTTTATAATATGTATTAGTAATCATTTGTCACATGCATAATAATTATTTTAAAATTTATATCTAATAATAATTTTATTTTAAAATTTTATAAAATGTAACAACGATTACTTGTCCCGT
>Ga0228710_1000887_pt1 | contig 42122 bp, 14 predicted proteins | sample MedpolnodulmetaG_FD_177995 | JGI IMG/M metagenome (GOLD analysis project Ga0228710, IMG submission 177995) | Root nodule microbial communities from Medicago polymorpha collected in Santa Monica, California, United States - pink nodules | ecosystem: Host-associated > Plants > Roots > Nodule... | reverse complement strand
GTCTTATTTTATTTTTAATTAAAACTTAAAGCATTATTTTTACTTATGTTATTAATTAAAATATAGAATTAATATGTAAATATTATTTCAATCTATGAGAATATTACAATCTTCAAATTTAGGTAGGATCACATTCCTCATAAACCATTATCTGTTTGGTGGTCGAGGTAAAATACATGATAAAATGTTCACTTGAGCTTAACTCAGTTGGTAAAGACATTGTATAATATATGTAAGAGTTGATGTTCGAACTTCAGACACCTATTTATTCTCTTTAAGAGGAAATATTTAGTCACTAAACTATTTGACCAAAATTACATGATCAAATAACTGTATCATATCATGTTTCAATACGATGTTTGATGAGACAATAAAATATTATAAGTTAATTCATAAATTTATCATATCATATCTTAGTCCAATCATGATATATATTTTTATCATGTCATCATGAGGTATGTATTAAAAACATGATGAAATAAAAATAGTGTTATCCAATTTGTTGTCTTGTGCGCTTGAAACATACGATAAGGTTGGTGTTATCTGATTAGTATCATATATCTTATAATTTCCTAACTCTATATTTTATTCTATCTTTATCCTATCCTACCACAAAACATGTCCTAAGAGTTTTAATGTTGTTTTGTTTGTACTATGTAGGGTGTAAAGTTAAAACATCTTGTTAAATTAAGAGATACTTGTATCACCATTACATTACATTACATTGGTTAGAGTAAAACAAAACTGATATTTTAGCCAAATTTTTGGTTTGAGACTTCTGAATGAAAAATATAAACTTGAAACCATGTTAAAGGCTGACAATCAAACACTACTACAAAAATGATTTTTTACATCAGTTGAAAATGATAAGAAATCCAATCTTGATTGATTTGGTAATACGTAGATTTGAGATCTCAGAGTGTGTTGATCTTAAAGTCTCAAGTTAAAATTCTTATAGTTTCAATTTACGAGTTAATCCATACAAAATAATAACAAAGATGACACATATTTTACACCAACAACATAGTTATAAACAAAACTAAAACTCGATAAAAAAAAAAAAACTAAAAGATATCTGTATTGTCATCTTATCCGGCGTTTTTAAGCAAGTGGTTAAACTAAAACCTGTAAAATGGATAGTGAGCTTGGATGATTTGCCTACACTTTGCACCGATTCAACTATTAGCTAATCATCATTTCGGGTAGCACTTGGCTGACATTGTGGTTGGTGACATTGACCAACCACAATGTTACAAGTGTCTTTCTTCTTTCTCTTTCACAATATTTTTCTATTTCTTTGTACGCGTGTGACATTATGGTTAATGTCACCAACCACAATGTCACCCAAATATTATCCCATCATTTCATACTAATACTTGGTTTTCTCGTTCACTTTGTAATCACTTGGTCCCTTGATCATTGAGTTTTAAAAAATGAATTAGGAATGAGACTAAAACATGAAATGAGGTGTTTAAGTTAAATTATTTTGAGAAATGATATTTGTACAATTATTTCATAATAACTTTTGTAACATTTTTTTTATAGTCACATTATGTTTTTACTTTATCTCTCTATTGCTTCGGTTTTCGTATCTATATCTAATTTTCTTTATATATCTTTGGTTGTCACACAAATTGTCCCATAAATGGATGTTTAAATAAAATACCTCAATTGTTTTATATTTGTTTCTAATATTTGTTCTCTTTTCTTTAAGATCAATATCAACACTTAATAGGGACCAGCGTCAAGATACAATATTAGTAATTCTGTGTCGAAATAACGAGTTAAGATTCTTCCTACTTTGTATTATCTCTATCTGTTTCATCATCAAAGTTTTGATGTAAAAATGTTTAATTAATGTCTTCAATTTTAAAAATATGTATATTTATATAATTTATTTAATTCAAAACTATAGTAATTGACATTTTCATTTTATTTTGAAAATGAAGAGGATCTCAACCCTTCATGTAACACTAGAAATCAAACACTCCTTCAATCTCCATGTATACTACTAAAAAAAGTTACGTAAATTTGATATTTTGAAAATATTTATCAAGACAAATCCAACATCTTATATTTCACAATTTATCTTTATATATTAGTAAAAAAATACGATCAAAGCATGTTATGAGAATAATGTATATTTTTGAATTAAGTCATTTAAAATCGAACAAAGAGACTATAATTTTTCACCTTTTCTCTGTCTCTTAATATAAGATCCTGTAGGATTTCAGTGTCTTAATGATTTTTTTTATTATACGCGAAATTGGTCAAACAAACTTATAATAAAGAACGGATGAAATATAAAAGTAATCCATATTTTAAACAAACTTATTGTTACAACTATATGTTTCTGTTTTTAAATATGTGAATTTTGTTGGAGTGTGGAGGAACTATTAACACTTAAATTTATTGGAAATATGGAATTGAAATTGTGTATTCTACCGGAGTCAGTTAAGTTTCTTTTAAGAACCTCAAACACTCCACTTATTCATTTTATAAGATGAATTTTAGTCATTAGAGTACCTCACAAAAAAAAATCTTAATTGTGATTTTCTAACTTGAAATTGAAAGAAAGTACTAACAAACAACGAAAATTACCCAAAAAGGCAAATTACCAAAAAAACAAAAACCAACAGCAAAAAAAACGTGTATTAAATCTGTTACCGTTGGATTAATCCATCAAGTATTTAATTTCAGAAATTTAACGGTTCATCTTTCATTCTCTTTTTCTCTGTCTTGTTGTTGCACAGAGAAGAGAGAGAAAGAGAAAAACAGAGAGACAACGAAGAAAAGAACCTGTTCTGTTCTGTTCTTCCCCAGAACAGAGTTTGGTTTTCTCGGTGTTTTGTTTCTCCCTCTTTCTATCTTCTTCTATTTTCTCGTTTAAAATTTTCCTGGGAAAAAAAGATAGAAAATAAGGGAGACAATTGGGGGAAGAAAATTTTGAGAAAAAGGGGAATACCCAGATAATTAATTTGGTGAAATTTGTGATTTTGATTGTTTTAGCGGTTTGGTGGGAGTTGATGGAGTTGGATAGCATTGAATGTGTGTCATCTTCTGATGGTATGGATGAAGATGAGATCCATTCACATCATCATCATCACTCTGAATTTTCTTCCACAAAGGCTAGAAATGGAGGTGCAAATATCAATAATATTTTGGGTCCTACCGCCATTGCTCCTGCAACTAGTGTTCATGAATTGCTTGAATGTCCCGTTTGTACTAATTCAATGTACCCTCCTATTCATCAGGTCTGTTTTTTGTTTTATTTTTTTGAATTATTTATTTAATTACCATGATTTCATTTGAATTGGAAGATTTTAGGGTTTTCATTATTTTTTAGGAGGGTGGGTTCATTTGAATGGATTAGTCTTTAATATGATTGTGAAATTATAAAAATACTTGCAATTCATGTTAGTTAGGTATCAATTTCAAATTGAGGAATAACTTTGTTGTTAAATTTAAAAATGAAAAGCTTCTTGTTGTAGTTTAGTCTTATTGATTGATTTCAATCTGGATATTTGCATTTGGCTTTGTGTTTCTTGTTATAGACATATTAATTGTGAAAAACACTTCAGGATAGATAAATTTCTGAGTCTGTAATGTGATTCAAGTTGGTTATGCCATGTTTGAATCATGTGTAGATGCTTTGTTTTGGTTGAAATTTATTGATAATGTTGAAACTGATTCATTCAATGTATTTTGCACTCAAGCCTAATGCACCCCAGAAGTGTATTTCAAGAAAAAAATTATTTCTTAAACTATAACCTAAGTGAAGTTGAAGTGGTTATTGAATTAATCAAATTGGATTCATTGACAACACCATAAGGCGTAGTCTTAGAATATCTTTCATGAATACGCATTTTATGTTCTGATGTCTGGGCATTTCCATTGTTCAGTTGTCAATATTTGTGTGCGCGTATAACTACAACCACACAATAGTGAAGCCTGTGAAATTTTAACCATTAAATCTACGGGGTGTTGCATGTTGAAATATATTCATGTTGTAGAAACTTTAGCCAGTCTTTGATTAACTTGTGTTAGTTTCTTCAATTGAGTTGTGAGGAAGTTGATCTTGCCATGCCATGATTAAGCTACAATAAGTGTATATTTGCCAAAAGGTGAGGAGAAAATGTGACAATTAGTTTCTTTGCAGTGTCACAATGGCCACACACTATGTTCCACATGCAAAACACGAGTGCATAACCGATGTCCGACTTGTAGACAAGAGCTTGGAGATATCAGGTGTCTAGCACTGGAGAAGGTGGCCGAATCACTTGAGTTACCGTGCAAGTACTACTCCCTCGGATGTCCAGAAATCTTTCCGTACTACAGCAAGCTTAAGCATGAGACAGTATGTAATTTTAGACCTTATAGTTGTCCTTATGCTGGATCAGAGTGTTCTACAGTTGGCGATATTTCCTTCCTCGTTGCTCATTTGAGGGATGATCATAAGGTGGACATGCACACCGGATGCACATTCAACCATCGTTATGTGAAGTCAAATCCCCGTGAAGTAGAGAATGCAACCTGGATGCTCACAGTAAGTGTAACACATTTATCTATTTTTTTTATCTGACTTTTAGAACCTAGGTAGGGGAGATTGTTTCACTCATAAATTTTTTGTTACTAAAATTCTCTCTGGGGATACAATTTCTCACATTCACTACCAATTAGGGAACTCATTTTATGGTGAAATACTTTCAAATGTCCATGCCATTTATTATTATTATTATTATTATTATTTTATTTCACTGCCTAGAGTTTTAGCAAAAGCCGCTCTTCCCTGTATGAACTTGTTTGGATTGGTTTATTTGAGCTTATCTTTTGGCGAACACTTATGAGACTATTCAGGAGAGTTTATAAAAACAACTTATGACATGTCTATAAATTGTTTTCAACTTATTTTTATAAGCTCTCCAAAATAGCTGATGAAACAGCTTATACATAAATACTTACTTTTGTTTGCCGACTTTACTTTTGTTTGGTAGGTATTTCATTGTTTCGGTCAATATTTCTGCCTTCATTTCGAAGCTTTTCAGCTTGGCATGGCCCCTGTTTACATGGCATTCCTTCGGTTTATGGGCGACGAAAACGATGCTCGGAACTACAGCTATAGCCTGGAAGTTGGGGCCAATGGTAGGAAACTAATTTGGGAAGGTACGCCACGAAGTGTTCGAGATAGCCACCGTAAAGTTAGGGATAGCCATGATGGTCTCATCATTCAAAGAAATATGGCACTATTTTTCTCTGGTGGGGATAGGAAGGAGCTGAAACTTAGAGTCACCGGAAGAATATGGAAGGAACAGAATCAAGATGCTGCAGTGTGCATACCTAATCTATGTAGCTGACATGTTATTTGGGGAGCATTTTTTATTGTGTGTATTTGGTGGACTCTTTTAAGCTTAATTACACCAACTTTGTGCTTGTTGTAATAGATTAAGGCACTAAAATGGCATTGTATTTTTCAGTTTTCTTGAGCTGTTTAATAAACAAAATTCTTCTTTCAAAACTCTGAAATTTGCTGCCACTTGTCATCTATTCAATTGCATTACTTCAAGATTCAAATAGTAGAAGCCAAAACTCATATAGAACTATGGCTGACTGGTCCTCTTGCTACATTTATAATTATGTGTATTATACTCTTCACATAGATTGAATTGTAAGATATTTGTCTTGGACAAACTACGGTAGTTTGTGGTTCAAATTATAAAAGATGTTTGGAAGAGTGTCTTTTACCCCAATATCAATATCGCTTAACTTGCAGTTTAAGGAAGTCTATATCATATTTCTTAGAGACTATTCTATTTAAGAAAAGGTTAAATATGTTTTGGTCCTTGTAAAATTGAGACTATCTTTGTACCAAAAAAATAAAATAAAATAGAAAAGGTTAAATATGTTTTGGTCCTTGTAAAATTGAGACTATCTTTGTACCAAAAAAATAAAATAAAATAGAGTCTGAGTTTAAGGATTGAGATTTGAAGAGATTATTTTGACAACAAAAGATCTTTAAAAGATTGTGTAGAATATATTGACTTTTAAGATTTTTGATTTTTTTTTTTACAATCATGAATTTAAAGTTCAGATTTTAATGTCTTTATAACATAAACTTTTTTAACATTTCAAAATACTTTATAGTATTTGAAAAAACCCTGTCGAATTTTTGCAAAAATTAAAAGTTACAAGAGTGAATTAAAAAAGATCATAAATACAATAAAATAAGGTTTTGATTTGGATGATGAAAAAAAAAACGATACAATTTTTGAATATTTTAACAAGCTTCGTATATATTCTTAAGTAGTATTTCTCCATATATTCATACTGTTCAACTCTACTTTTCTTCTATGAATTTTTTTTTCCTCTTTCACTGAACACAAACTATTAAAGTGCTAAGACAGAATCCCACCTAAATTTTACTAACATGGCACGGCACACCAAATGCATTAGGATGCAGACTACCAACTAAGTAAAAGTATGACAGCATCCATTTTGCATTGCATAAGTTATCTCATGTTCACCAAACATACACCGTCGTTAGCTCTTTGTGATGAATACCCAACTAGCCATTATCATATACTCCCTCTGGTCATGTTTATAAGCAAAAAAACAATTTTTTAGATTCATTGAATAATTAATGTATTTGGTCACATTTGTAGACCAAATACATTAGTTATTTAATGAACCTAAAAAATTGTGTTTTACTTATAAATGTGATCGGAGGGAGTATGCATCAGGATCTAATCAAGATACACACACTAGGTACTACTTTAAGAGCAATGAAGTTAGATATCCTTACATGATTACAACATATGTAAATTATGAACTCCGCGACTTTAGTGAAACAGTGGAAAATTCTAGCTTTCCTTGGGAGAGCAACGCACTAGGCAATTAACAGACATACAAAAATATAGATACGAGAGAAAGGGGAAAGGAGAGAAAAGAGATGTAAAAGCATAAGAGAAATAAGATTACGAGAATCCATATAAATCTCATGATATGAGGAAAGACTTTTGAGCATGAGCACGTATTTCCCTGGATCAAAACTTCAAAGTGAGGGCAGACCTGAAATCACAAGGATGAGTCAAGTCTGACACATTAAATGGAGACAAGAAAGGTGGAGGAACGTCGTTACACAGTGAGTGTGGTAGAACATGTGACGGCTTTGGGTGGTTGCCCAATTTGTATGGGACAAGGACGATGGTGGTAGTCATTTGTCGAAAAGGTCACAAGATTGGTAGTTACGACCACGACAACGGCAAATTTCGCAAGATATGCTTGAAACGAGTGTCGAAATAGGTTGCGACAACAGAGAATGTGGGAAGCCGGAGTTGAAACACAGTTTGCAAAAAAAAAAATTCATTAGAGGACAGTGGGGTCACCGAGCAAGCACAATGTAGGGTTGTCACTCATTAAGCTCTCAATACCATTTTGAAAGAGAGAGTGAGAGAATATGAAAAAACATATGCTGAAACCATGTTTCTGAATGACATCAGAAAATTCTACTATATAGGCAATTTTACAATCAATAACATTAATTACAAAAAGAATATACCAAAAAATTGTGCTAAGAAATATGCTATGCTGAAAACATTCTACAATGCCCAAGAGTATATTTACAAATTATTTCTACATTATTTAAATGTCAACAATAATAAAGAACAAAATCTGCATCCATGTATTGATTAAGAAGCAGTTCATACTCTGCTGTCAGAAGTTGGTTTACATCACTAAAACGGCACGAAGATAAGACAATTAGCTATGCGATAATAAATCTTAACAAAATAAAATCAATGACATTTAGAATAGTGTCATAGGCCTAATCAGACCATTATAGAGTTGCATGGCAGCGTATTGATTTTCACTTTGACACCTTAAACTGTAAGCACAATTTTGCATCATAACCATTCTTCTCTGCAACCTGTGTGCGACAGCTGCGTCCTCTTTTGAGCTTTGATGTCTATCCATTAGCTGTTTCATGATCGTGATAAGGAAACATTTGTGAGAAACCAGTGAGCCAAAAATACAATTAGTCTCATCTTATAATTCATTCTAAGGCCTAATGTTACCATTATGATGGCATTGCTTAGGTAAGGGTTCATTTTCACTCCTACTCGCATGTTTTTCCACCAGAACCCGTCGTCTCTTAAAACGTGCTGCACCTTCTGCATCCTTTGATTTTTGATGCTTATCTGTGACTCTGCAAAAAAAAAAAAGAAGCATAAAACTACCAAAATACTGAATAAATGTCTCTTCTTGTTCTAGGTCATTAAGATGTGGTAATCATATTCTTGGTCATAAAGCACTGACACGGACTCTGAAAGCAACCCTAACAGTGATATGTAGATACAAATAATAATTTTATAAAAAAGAAGTGATTGTATTGCATGTGTCAGTGTCGTGTCGGTGTCATACACCAACACGACACAAATAGTAAAGTAAAATATTATATTGATGGGAATAAAAAGGGGAGAAAGAAAAATAATACATACCTTAGCATCCATCAAAAGCATTTCCATTGTAGTAGATACGGAAGGAATCTGGACAGGCCAAAAATTTACTACAAGCTTCCAAGCTTCTTTGCCGCATTAATATCTGCAATGATGCTGCCATCAGAATAACAAACTTTTGTTAATGGAAGGTAAGGGAATGAAAGAAAAGGACGTTAACAAAAAATTACAGAAAAACTTGAAAAATCCCAATTTAGCAAGAATAGAGGCTTAATAAAAAAAGATTACCGACAAAAAACTGACTAATCACTTAGCAACGGTGAAAATAATATGAAGCATAATTTATATGCGAAACATGAATATGATTAAGAGTCTTCCGATGTTAATTGAACTGCATTTAATGCTTGGCAGCTTCACATTCGTCCAAATCAGCTATGCAACTAAATATGCACAGTCAGATCTGATACTCTACTATGTGCAAACTCAAAAAAGCCGACAAGTTAGCTTGAGATAATTTAAAACCTAAATTTCAGTAAGAGCAGATATTTTTCAATTACTACTTTGGTCTCAAATATAAGACAAAAAGAAGTCTTATCAGATGGTTCTAAATATAAGCAAAACCTAACTAATTCTGTCATTTTTAATGCTATTATTCTCAAAATACCCTTCAATGAAATAAGTTCTCAAACAAAACTAAATGAAAAGAAAGAGTAGTTTGCGAAATAAAATTAATTTTGGATTACATCAAGAAAATTAAATGAGTTTAACCACTACTCTTATTAACGTCTCAAGTTCAAATACAATATTCATGTTATATTAAACAAGTAGAGCAAGAAAAACCTTTTTGAATCCGTCTCATTTATACTACTTACACATTCATAATTGCATACCATTTTAATTCAGTATAAAGAAGATACATACCTACATACAATGACATTCTAGTAGTCGGTCTGTGTCTCTACTCCCTTTCATATCTATACAAGAAGTTTTAGCAAAATAACCCAAAGCACGTGCGATTATGCTTCACCTTTAGGTATCAACCAGATAGAATTTCAAACTTGTTGGGATAACTCCAAGAACCAACAGTCAAAACTGATTCACTACTTTTGAAATTGCAGCTTTCTAAATTTCATAATTTGCCGGTACTACTTTCAAACTGCAGCTTTCTAACTTTCAAAATTCGCTGGTTTATATGCAAGGGTAGTGTCATTCCCTTGGAAGACATTTCATTATACAATGTAACTGCTATCTCTGAGTGCCCACTGTTTAACAAGCCCGAAAATAAAGCAGTGTATGTTACATTATCTGGTTCTAGTCCTCTTTTCATAACTTCATTGAAGAGTCTAATTGCATCTTCAAAGTTATCAACCTTTATGTGTCCATCAATCAAAACAGTGTAAATAACAACATCCGGACTTACTTCCCTATCCTTCATGTCTCTCCAGATAGTCAAAACATCGTACGGTGCATCCTTTCCTTTTCCGCGTTGAGAAGAGAAATGCTCTTTTGATCTTGCTTGTTTTAATTTCCCATCAAGTAGAACTGTGTAGGTAATTACATCAGGTTTGATTCCTCTGCTCTTCATATCCTGGAAGAGGTCATGAGCCTCTTGCAAGCAATTCATTGTACAATAACTTTTTATCATGATTGTGTAAGTCACAACGTCTGGCGTAAATCCTCTCCCAAGGAAAAAATCAAACAAAGAGCGAGCACGTTGCATATTCCCTTTCTGGCACAATTCAGCTAATACTTTAGAATACAATACTTTGCTAAGTTGCTTTAAACACGAACTTTCTTGTGCAGTGTCTCCTCGGTTTGACAGCTCATGAAAAAGTTCATATGATTTTTCAATAAGGTCAGCTTCACAATAGCCGTTAACCATGGCAGTATAGATTTCGACACTTTCATCTTTCATAGAGTTAAAATATCCCTCAGCTTCTTCAATCTTGCCTTCTGAACAAAATCCTTCAATGATAATCTTGTGTGTAGTAGAGTTCGGCTTCACACCTTGACTATCCATATAATTCAAAAGGTCCATTGCCTCACTAACATGACGATTTCCACACAAACCAGCAGCTAGTACATTATAAGCAACAACATCAGGTTTAAATCCCTTTTCCTCCATTTCTTTGAAAATGATATAAGCTTTATCGGGTTTACCTTGAAGACAGTAACCTTTAATAAAGGTTGTGTAGTGTTTGATATCAAAATTGATATGCATAGATTTCAAATCCTCCAGCATACCTGCTACTTCATCCATCTTACCTAATTTAAACAAAGAATCAAATACAATATTGTAAGCTACCCCATCAAGAAACACACCCGATTGCTTTACTTCCTTAAATGTATCTACAACTCTCGAATCCTCACCCATCTCAGCAAAGCAATGAAGGATACAACTAACAATCACACAATTTGTCTTTATACCCTTCAAAATCATGTCCTCATATAAGTCTAAAGCTTTAACCAAATCATGGGTCTTACAATATCCACGAATCAACGGAGAATAAACATGACAATCAGGAACAAGTCTCTGCCATTCCATGTCGTAAAGCACTTGCATGGCTTTATCTAATTTCATTTCATTACAAAACCCGCGAATAACTGCAGCGTAGGCATAAACATCAATAGGAGCATTATTCTCCCTAAGAGCTCGGAGCAAATCATAGCCCAAATCAGACTGATGATTATTACACAACCCCTCAATATAAGCTGCATAGCAATACGAATTTGGAGTCACCCCAGCTTCTTTCATTTCATCAAACACACCAGACGCCTGTTTCAAATCACCGCCCTTCGTACCCAACGCCTTAATGATAATGGCATAAGTGTGATGGTTAGGACACAAACCCAGACTCTTGATTCGGTCGAAAATCTCGAAAGCCATATTTACTTGATCACATTTAACCAAACGGTTAATAAGAAAGTTACAAGCAAAAATATTTGGAAGAATCCCAAACCTCCTAATTTGAAACATAAACATGAAATCAATAGCATCATCAAACATGTTAAGACCAACACAAGCTTTAACAAACCCATCAAAAGCTCTAAGCAAGTAATGATTTTTATCCTTAACATGAACACCCTCCAATAGTTTCTCAAACAAGTCATGAATTTCAAATAATGGGTTTTGTTTAGAATGGGAAACTATTATATCACGGAAAAAGGAATCCAACCTTCTATTCAAGTTCCAATAACAGAGTATTCTAACGATGGCAACATAGGTTTGAATATTGTGAGAGAACCCATGTTGGTTTTTGAGTTCAGAGAAGTATGATAGTGCAAGAGAAGGGTTATTTCGATAAAGGTGAAGTTTTTGGAGGATTTGGGAGGTGTTGGGATCAAAAGATGAAGAATTTGAAGGTTTTGTGAAATGGGTTTCTGAGGTAGAAGATTGTGCAAGTGTTGTGGAAGAAGAAAACCTGAATTTATTGTTGTGAATGGTTTTGGTTTTGGTTTTGAAGAGAGGGAGAAGAAAATGAGATGGGAAATTGAAGAGACGAAACAACATACCGGTGGTAGTGATGCGTGCGGCTGAGTTTGAGGCTCCGGTGGGGTTTGGCGGAGGCTCACGGCGAGGTTAGAATTCAACAAACATTCTAAGTCACTGTTTTTTTTAGTCAAAAAATAAAAATACTTTTGATAAAGTTAACTTATCATGTTTCAAATTGACTTTTGTTTGCTAAAAAACAAAGTGGTCGTTTGTGATGTTATCATAATGAGCAGTGATATTTGAAAATCTATATAAGACAATTTTTTTTGACAACATCTCTATACTATCTTTTCATTGATTAAAAGCAATGGAGAAAAAATAATGTGAATATGAGAGTGAAAATTGTCAAAATATTATCATAAAATAGTTCTACAAATATAATTTCTCTATCATAATTTAGTTTGAGATATTGTACTACATAGAAATTAAGGTTTGAACCAAAATGTATAACACAAATCTCTGGCCGTTAAACTTTTTGCAAATTGGAATCAAGATTTTTTAATGTATAACACAAATCTCTAGCCGTTAAACTTTTTGCAAATTGGAATCAAGATTTTTTAATTTTCACTTTAGTAGATTTATAACAGAAAAATTCAAAGTATTTTAATAAGAATTATAGATGATGTTTCTAACTTTTATATAAATCATGTTTCATCTTAAAAAAAAATATTTATAACTCGAGATATTGTCACTAGAATTAAATAAATTGAGCAACAATGCAATATGACACCTTAAATTTGTAACATACTAGACCATCGACCCGTGCGTGGTAATATTTAACGGTAATAGGTAACAAAATAGTTTAGATGAATATCATGATTGTCATATAGTATTTCATAATATTAAGAAGCATAGACGTGGGTATTGTACCATAACATAATATCTCCATGACATCGTCTTGGTACCGTATCGTAACATAATAGGTTAAGTATAGTGAGACGAGTTAACATTTATAATAAGAGATTAAGTTAAGTATAGCGAGACGGGTTAACGGATATTCCTTTCCAAAAAATAGCATATAATTAGGAACATAATTTTATGTTGCTTTTTAGATAAACATTAAATGCAAAAGTGTGGAGGAAAAAATTAGGTTAAGTATAGTGAGACTGGTTAACATTTATAAGTAAGAGATAAGTTAAGTATAGCGAGACGGGTTAACGGTTATTCCTTTCCAAAAAAATAGCATATAATTATGAACATAATTTTATTTTACTTTTTAGATAAACATTAAATGCAAAAGTGTGGAAGAAAAAATTAGGTTAAAATTAGACTAAGTATAGCGAGACGTGTTAACATATTCAAGTAAGAGATATTTTTTTTCTAAGCAGCCTAGTGGTTAGGGGTGGAAAAAAAACAAAAAAAAAACCAACTGAAGTGACGAACTGGACCAAAAAAAACTCAATTATTACTATTAGCAGTTCTGAAACTGAACTTAAACAATTCAGTTCGATTCAAAACAGTTCAGTTCGATTCGAAACACTTCGGTAACTAAAATTCGATTTCGTTTGCTTTTTTTTCATATTTTTTTCAAAGGTATCAATAATAACAGTTCAGTTATTTTAAATTTAGCAAACAGCTCAGTTTGGTTCGGTTCAATTTTCATCACAAACTGAACCATGTCCACCCCTACTAGTGGCAACCGCTCACACGTTTTAAATGTGGAGAAGTGGGGTGTGTGGGGTTCGAACCTCAACCCTTACATATAATATGCAATATCCCTACCAACTGAGCAAAACTAACGGGGCAACATATATTTTATTATGCTAGAGTTTGAATTTGGTTTGTTTTTCTTTTTTTTGTAAGGATCAATGGTATAAAGAGCATCTTATTTGAACATATATAAGATATGATATTTTATTTGAGTGTTACTCAAGGTAGTGTAGTATCTACTTTTGCATTCAACAAAAATAAAATTATATCTTCCTTTAAAAAAAATTATATGAATTAGTTAAAAATTGATTACATGAGTGTGTGTATGTACGTCGAGTTGGTTTATGAACTAACAAAAGTTAAATTATACATAGTTTAAGTTCAACTCGTTTATTTTATAAGTTTGGTTTTGAGCTCAAATTCAACTCATTTAGTGTTGCGTCTATCCAAATTCCAATATTAACACTTGTGGATATTCTTATTTGTAATTTATCAGAAATTTTCAGTATTAGCTTGTGAATGGCAAAAACTAATTTTAACTTGAGAAACTCCTACAAATGATCTTAGCCTTGTTTCTAAATCCCCTGACCATTTATATCACTCGAGTCAGGTACGAGCGGTTGTTTTACAACATTATAGCACAACAAAAATACAATAACAATATTGTACTGTTACAACGAGACTTGTAGATAAAGCTCAATAAATGATTCTCAGATACGTTCCTAACGTTTTAGGCCCCTTAGACATAGTATGAGAAAATGGTTTCTTATATAATATATCATAAAAGTAGACTAAAATTTTAACACCTAAAAATAGTAGCACCAAAAAATTAAAGACGGCTGCAACATAAAGAAATTGTTATATCAATGTATTTTCAATTGCATCAATTTCTTAATAGCATTATAGCACGTGAGAACAATGATTGAAATACATAACATGAGAACAAATCAACAAAACAAAAACACCTTAGAACAAAAATAATATAACCTTGAGAACAATACATAGCCAAAAGCACCTAAGCCTCTTGCTTTTCATTTGTCACTAGCACCTAAGCCTCTTGCTTTTCATTTGTCACTATGGACCTAATCTGTTAACTCATCACATGCAACAAGGACTTTATCAGTAAAGTGCATACATCAAAGAAAGAAGAACATGACATCAAACATTTGCAGAAAAGCAAAATGCAGGACTCTCGACTCCACATCTTACATATTTGTAAGGACTGACACTAAAAATTGAAATATTTGTAAGGACAAAAAACACACTTAACCATAAATTAAATACTAAAAAAAATAAATACATTAAATTAAAGGGTTAATAGGTCTTTACCTCCTGTAATATAGAGCACTTTTGATTTTGCCCCCTGTAAAAAAAAATTAGATTTCGTCCTTGTAAAATAAAGATTCTTTAGGATTGCCCCCCGAGCCCTTTGAGTCAGAAGAATCACTGATGTGCCAACTACGTGGCTTTTTCTTTTTTATTTATTTTTTGATTGTCACGCGTAAAAAACAATTTACACGTCATTAATAATTAAAAAAATATGAAAATTAATTTTCAAAAATTATAAAAAAAACAAATTAATTAGGGAAAAATATTTTTTAAAAAATTTAGAAAAAAATCTCAAATTTAATATATTTTGATTTTTTTGAAAAATTATAAAATAATTACGAAAAAGATTCTAAAATATCCAAATATAAATTAAAAAAACTTCGAAAATTATGTTATTATCTAATTTTTTTTTATTTTGAAAATTAAGTTTCAGATTTCTTTTTTAAATATTCCTAATTTCGTAAAAAAATTGTTCTTTTTATTTCGAAAAAGATTTCATAAAAATTCACGAATAAAACTGTCGAAAAAAATCTGAAATCTTTTCTAAATTTAAATTTTTTGAAAGAAATAAAAACTGAAATTAAGATTTTGATTTGAATTAAAAAAATTATATTCAGAATTTTAAAAATTAAAAAATCTTCAAAATTTTATAAAATTTGAATTTTAGAACAATGTTTCAAGATATTATAAAAAAATTCAAAAACAAATCTGAATTTTTTCTAAATTTAAAATTTTCGAAAAATATCTGAAGTTAAGATTTTAAAAAATTTAAATAAAATCGAATTTTTTTCAGATTAAATAATTGGAATTTAAAAACATTTATATCCCGTTTTATAAAATTAAAATATTTTCCAGATTTTTTATTTCGAAAAAAATCTGATTTTTTTTTAATTTCGAAAAAGATAAGCACTTTTTCTATTTTTTATATTTTGGAAAAAATATGTTTTTTAATTTTTGAAAAAAAATTGAATTTTTTCAGATTTTTTGGATTTTTTAAAATTTTGAAAATTAATTTTAAGATTTATTTAAAAAAAAGATTTTCATTTTTTAAAATTTTATTTTAATTTTTTAAGATATAAATGACGGGTAAACAATTTTTTACGCGTGGCAAGCAAAAAAATGAAAAATAAAAAGAAAAAGCCACGTAAGTGCCACATCAGAGATTCTGCTGAGTCAATAGGCTTACGGGGGAATCGTGAAGAATCTTCATTTTACAAGGACGGAATTTAAAAAAAATATTTTACAGGGGGCAAAACCAAAAGTGTCATATATTACAGGGGTAAATGCCTATTAGCCCTAAATTAAAAAATATTTTTACATTTTTTTATTTTTTGAATGACAAAAATATATGTATATATATAAATAAAAGGAAAAATCTTCTTCTAAAAGAGTAGAAAGAGATACGAATAGTGAGTGCAAAAAGTACTTTAATCAAGAGATAACAAAACAAAAGGATCTATCCTAAAGAAAACAAGAGTGAAACTAAAACTAAAAGACTTCTGCTCTACCTCCAGCACATTTCGCTCACACCCAACTGATTTGTCGAAAATGCCTCTGCGTTAGTTTGGTCATGCTGTGTGACTTAACTAACGCACCTTATATGTTATGCGTGACTTAAGTTACGCACAACTGGCATGTGCGCGAGTCAACTCACGCACTTTGGCTGGTAGTCAGAACTAAAGAACAAACGTTTTTTGGACTTTGGTCGGTTATTCAACATTCAATCCACACATTTTTTTACCAAATTTTACACGTTTTTTGACCACATTTATGTTTGTTATAACATATACTACCATTCCCACCTATAAATACCCCTCCATGCTTCCTTATTTCCTCACTCCCTCCCTCTATTTCTCTTCTTTCTTTTTTTCATTCAATAGTCTTTTGGGAGCAAAAGTGACCAGACTTCTTCGGGGCAAAATAATGAGTAGCCAACTTGGGAAAGTGATCAACCCTTGGGGTAATTTTAAATTTGCTTCTTTTTACCCCAAAAATTTTTTACCGTAGGTAAAAAGAATCTTCTTGGGGTATAAAAAGAACTAGATTTAAATTTAGCCCAATGGTTGATGATGTATTTTCCCCAAGAAGGTTGCTCACTATTTTGCCCCAAGAAGGCTGGTCACTTTTTACCCCAAGAGGGTAAAAAAGAACTTTTTACCCCAAGAGGGAAAAAAGAAAATAAGTAGATTATTTAGTAAATTCAAATAAATGTATCAATTATTGTATGTATTCTATTAATAAAATGAGGTGTTGTTATGTATTGATTTTGTTCATTTTTTTTTATTTATATTTGCTTTTATTTTCTAATTTTGTATTTAATGAATAAATCCGAATAAATATTAATTTAGTTCATTTCCTTTTATTTATATTTGTATTTACTCAACAAATAAATTTGAATGAATGTTTATTTTAAGTGCATAAATAAATTAGAATAAAGTAAATAAATAATTTAGAATAAAGTGAACAAATAATTTAGAAAATAAATAAATTAGAATAAAGTGAACAAATAAATTATAAAATAAATAAATTAGAATAAAGTGAATACATAAATTAGAATAACGTAAATAAAATGATTTGAATATAATAAGTAAATTAAATATAGGAAATAAATATAATAATTTAAAATAGAATAAAGTAAATAAATAAATTAGAATAACATAAATAAAATTATTTGAATATAGCAAATAAATTACAAAAAAGTAGTGTGAGTTAACTAAAGCAACGTTAGTTAAGTAGCGCATAATTTAACACTTGCGTTACTTAACTAATGCAGGGGTATTTTCGACAAGGCTGCTGGACGGGTGCAAAAAGTGATGGGAGAAGAGCGTAATTCAAACTAAAACAACACGGACAACCAACCAACCTCCCATCAGAACACTCAACCTCGACCGAACAGGAGGAAGACTAGGAACAGAATCCCACAGATTTGGTGCTTATGAGGTACCCCATTAAATATTTCTTTTTAATACCTAAGGAGACTAAGGTCTTAATGAAGCATAAGACAATGAGGTTGTCTCATATAAGATCACAATTCTATTTTTTCAAAAAAAAATATTGATCTAAAAAACTAATTTCATAAAATATATAAATAATTGATTTGTCAAAAAAATCGTTGATAAAAAATAATCAATAGAGTTGAAAAATAATTGGTTCTCATTACCCTCTGACTCCATCTTTCGTATAATACATCCCTTTGTCTCAGTCTTTATATCAAGATTACAACTGTTCATTTTTTAAAAATTCAAAGTATTTGCAAATTTGTTGATTCCATCGAAAACAAACTGGTGAGTTGGATCAAGAAGGGAAAAAATACGAAACAAATAAAAAAAAACTTAAGATCAATAGTTGTGGTTGTTGGTGAATTCATGGATAAATAAAACAAAACTCGATGCCGATTGAGAGAGAGGGAGAGTGAGAGGGGATATAGCTTGGTTTAAAAAAATATTATTATGAATTTGGATATACAACAGAAAAATTGGCTTATAAAACTGGACGAGATTATTTGGATATGGTTTTGAATTTGGATGAGGTTTTTTCCATGTACCTAAATATGTTGCACATCCCTGCATGTGGGTAGCAATGGCCAGTGGAGATTGATATACTAGGAGAGCATTTGAAGATAGTAGGAGTAAATCGGAGCTTCTGGTCGTAAGGTTGGTCGAAACAGTGGATGAGAATCGAGTAGGAGAATGTGCCGGTGAGGAAGAGTTAAGGTAAAGGAGATCTTGATCTACAATGGACCAATTGTCAAATTGGTCCATAATAGAGTTTGTCTTGGGAGAGAAGTATGAGGGAGAGAAAGGGAGGAAAAATACGACACTTCTTTCTTTTGGTTAAGGAAAGGTATATCAAATAAAGAAAGAAGTAGACGAGATCCACATAGTTTTGGTTTCTTCGCTCAAGTGCTGAGAAATGCTTGTGATAGAAGTAATTAAGTTTATTTTTTCAAATATACCCTTATTCATTTATTACTTCGATGTCTCTCTCGCCTTTTTCTCTTCTCACACTTTGTCTCATTTCTTTATCTCTTCCCACTATCTTCATACAACTAAGCAAAACAATAACGAACTAAGAAGACACTAAAAAGCTCGTATTGAAACATGTAGTTCCTCGCAGTGATCAATTACACTAAAATGAATATTAATGTAATGCACATTTAGAATCAATGTAAGTTTGACAAAATTAAAATAATACCTTCATTTTCATTGGTTCGTGGGTAAATTACCCCCCATTCTTCAAAGGTAATCTAAAAAAAATCTTTCAGATGCAAACTTGAGATCTCGCCTACTGTTCAATGCATAAATACCAAACGAGGGCTTGTCAACACAGAGAAAAACAAATACTAATCGGAAGACATTTTGTGAAAATGATGATATCAACAAGTGGAGAAGTTATTATTTTGGCAAACCCCGGGACCGTTTCACCATACATCAATCAAAGCCAAGTCAAAACGAAAGCTAAAATAACAAAATACAGTGCATTTTCTTGGTATACAGAGTACTCATTTTGGTCTAAATTATAGGCAATTTTTCTTTTAGGATTAATTGAATAAAAGATATATGTGGTATATGTTATAAATTAAATATATCAATTATTCAATGGATCTAATTATTATCTTTTTTGCTTATATTTAAAATTAGATAAAGTATATCATAACAAGATAATACGATTTTTATAAAAAAAAATTCGAGATAATATGGTGTTGAATTCGGTTTGGACCTTAGAAAACATTTATTTAATATATATGAAGAGGAAATATACCGATTCCATCCATCTAAGGATCCGTTTTGTTATAGTTTTTTTAAAAATAGCTTTTTGTAGTGTAATATGTTTTTGTTAAAGTTTTTTCAACAAAGAAAATTTTAAGGAAAACTTCAAATAAAAAATCAGTTTGAATAGCTTATCTTAAAATGTCATTTTAGATATTTCATCATTTTGCTATAAATTTTTTGGATACTAAAATTTTGAAAAAATCTCAAAAAAAAAAAGGTTATTTCAAATAGCTTTTCATAAAAATCATTTTTGAAATATATCATTTTGAAAAAATATGCGATTTTTACTATGTAAAATCTCGAACAATGAATATTCAGGTTAGTGAATGTCAAAATATCTTTTTAACTTTTTTTTTGAAGGGATCTTTTTTAACTTATAACAAATGAGTTTGAAATAACTTATATTATTTTTGAGTAAATTTTCAAAAAATCTATTTTTAAAAATACAAAGGAAAATCTATTTTTCTAGAATCTATAACAAACGGGCCTTAAATAGAGTTTTAGTTTTCACCGTGAGCATAACTCAGTTGACAATATATTGTTTTTTTAACAATGTATTGTTATACGCCGGACAGGGGTTTGAACCTTGTACGCTCCATTAATTCACATTAAAAAAATATTTTCTTCGTCCCATAACAAGTGACTCTTCTGTAAAAAAAAATATTGTCCCAAAGTAACTAACGCATTTCACTTTTTAATGCAATATTAATTACTTTTTTTCAATTATAACTTTAATTTTTTTTATATATTAATTATAACTTTAATCAATGCTACTTTCAACACTTTCGATTCAACATATTTCACTTTACATTGATGATAACGATGAATGAGCACTTAAAATATACTATTACACTTTATATTTATGGCAAGAACACTTAAAATTTTCAATCTCTCCTTCACTAATATATTTTTTTTCATATATGTGTGAAAAAGTAATGTCAACACTTTTTGAACACTCTCTATGTCTCTCTAATACATATTCTTTTATTAATTTAAATAAAATTAAACTTACAGAAAGTAGTGAGACATACATTAATTACATCCAATAAATAAATAAATGTTAGAGAGTTTTAAAAAGCGAACGTCGTTAACATTGTTCATATTTGAAATGATGGAATGACTCACTTAATTTAAAACGGAGGATAGAGTGCTTGACTTTTAGTTAATTAATTAATCACGCGCCTCTAAATTCCATTTCCAATTCAAAATGTGGCAAGCAGCCCGAGGTTAGAGTCGAACCGTTTAGAATAGGCGCTACTTCCCCGGCAACACACAGGAACAGGACTTACGTTATCTCCAATTCCATTTCCCATTCCCATACGATCGAGAAAGCAAACATCTTTTTAATCAAGATTTATTACCACTCTAGAGCTCACCTTTTCTTTGGCATGTACAGGTCAGTATCTCCTTTTCCCCTTTTTCTACTTGTGTTCGTGCACTTTCATTATTAAACTATCTTCATCTAATATCGGATCTCGTTTCAAATTTAAGCATCTTCACCTAATATCGGATCTTGTTATATATGTTCTAACTCAACCTATAAACATGTCCAATTTGTTTGTAACTTTTGAATAGCTATTGTCATTTAATCGTCTATCTATTGAAACAAACATTTGTTCTTGTCCTTTGTGCATTGTGAAAATTTCAGTATCATCCCCTTTAATTTCTATAGATATAAAATTTTAGGTATTTTGAATTAGATGGAATAAAATGTTGATTAATGAGAACTTAGATGAAATAAAATGTGGATTTTGTTTCTATGGTTGATTGGAAGCCATAAATTTTACATAGAGAAATATTAGAAACACTTTGTTTAATACCCACTCTCGTATGAAATTCATTCGGTAATTTTTAAAGTGTGTTATACACTAAATTTCAACTAATAAAAGAGTAAGAGTTAGAAAAAAGAGTGTTTTGTAAATTCAAATTATTTGATTTTCCTACTATATATCTAATATATTCTCCTTTACCTAACATATATGAGTAATGATTTGACAATTCAAACTGTGCTAGCTAGGTACATAAGAACAGTAATGATAATTGTTAAACATTTGATAATTTTTGTGACATTCTTTATTACTCTTTATATTTTCAGTAAAAAACAATAGAGACAGAACAAGAATGAGTGAGTAAAGATATGATAGATAATTGTCCAAAAATTATCACAAAATTAATTATACAAATTACATTTCTCATCCAAAAATTGTGAAGTGAGCCCCACAACTTTTTAGAATGCTGACTAAATAACAAAGAAAATAATAGAAAGAAAGAAGCACCCATTTTTGTACTTCCCACATTTCACGTGAATGAATAAAGTGGCTTGACAAAGATTATTCTGACGGCCTTCAGAGCCGGCGGTTTTTTACTAGCGGGGCCGTCGAGGGAATGGAGAGTGCTGGCTTTGCGTCGGGGGACTTCTTATGAGAGGCAGGGTTAGAAGTAAAGACACACATTTTTTTCTATTTAATGTTTGTACATTGAAAAATTTATATTCACAGTTATAAGTTTGCAAGTTAATTTTTTAACTGCAGCACAATTCAATTTCAAGTTAATTCCAATCCAAATTCAAATAAACTCATACATTAAACAATAACACTACATAAAAAAACCTCACAAATAAGTTATAATTTAGATTTCATCTTTAAAAACTAAAACATAGTATGTGCTAAGCATTGTTGGAAATCAAAATATAACAGACTTACAAACTCAAGTAAGATGGGAGAGAGGATGGGACAGTGGTTGAGATGGGAGAGGAGAACGACGGTCGAAATAACATTTGGGTTGGGAGTATGTGTTACCATGGTTTTTGTCTTTATATATGTCTTGCCTTTTCATTAAAAAAAAAAACGAAGTGGGTCGGGTGGGTTAAACTGGTTCAGCGGTCCGCCCACTGACTCGACTGGGTCATACCAGGTTTCAACGGGCTAATTGCATATCTGGTCCAGTAGCCTGCCCAAGCACCCTTCAGTTCCCGGTCTGACCGGCCGGGTCGGTCTGAGTTTTAAAACACTGTTTACAACATGATCTAAATGATCCGATAAAAACGATCTTAAAAGAATTCTAATTAAAAATCATTAATTCTTTTTAAATGCATGTTAATTCTTTTGTTAGAAATGATCCAACGAATCTTAGATAAATTATAATTAAAAGAAATTAACCCCTTTCAACTCACAGAAATAAAACGAAAGGGGTGTTGGTTATTCTCTCAAGACATGAACACAACCAATTTTTGTGTATGTTTAAATCATGACAATGTTGATGTGCCATTTCACACCAAGAGACGGTTAGGTCCTCTAACATGGGCCATTTAGTCCTTGAAACAATTTTAAAACATTTAACGCCTTTCACTATATTTACCTTCTCATGTCTAGTTCTTTCCTGCTCTTTTATGCTACCACTGAGTGAAATTTTAAAACATTTAACACCTTGAAAGAAGGGTCTTATGAACACTCATTTTTCAACATTATCTTTAATACTTACTATCTTGTTATATGAAATCAATATGATGTCCACACTTTAAAAATGAATCCCACGAAAAAATGGTGAAATTTACATTAATTTTACTCAATGAAGAAATATATAATAAAAAAAAATGTTCAAAAGAGAGTGTTCTTAACACTCCTCATCCATAAATTGCATGTTGATTGTTGCAAAGACACATAAGAAATATAACAGGTCTTTCTTTGGCCTTTGGGCGCTCATATTTTAAGGCATGTTATTTTGTTTTTTTATATTTATCAAAGGACGTATCCTTCTCATAACAATGATGGTCATCCAAAAACTATTTCTTTTTTATATATTTGAGACAGTGACTTGTCCCTGTTTGAGGCCATGTCTCCTCCTATCCTCGAGGAGCAACTTGAATTTCGTATCTTTTTTGTGAATATTAAGGGAGTGACTTCATTTTTATTTTATTTAGTATAATCCGTCATCTCTTACCTATTTTTCTTCTTTTCTGCCAACCAAATATGGTCAAAGTAGGATGAGGTAGGGATAATGACTAATGAGGATGACTACCCATGTACTCTAACGGCTCTAAAGGCTAACTGAACCTCTCCTACTTGTACTTGATTAGAAAAACCTGGTTATTAATTAAGGTTGTGTTATTTATAAGCAAGTGGGGGAGGCCCATAATATGTTCACCTAATTAAGTTTTCTCAGACTGTGTTATTAAGGCTCCATCTCTTGCGTGAATCATGCACATGACAACCTTTCTTTTCTTTTAATTTTTTTTAACGGATTTTCCTTTAATTTATTATAGATTTTTTTTATCATGTGTAGATTTGGACATATTAAAAAATTTAAAATAGTAAATTTGTATATGATAAAAAAACTTATAATGGAGTCGTGAAAAGTAGTGTGAAATCCGTAATTATAGTTGAACCGATAATTGCCGATATTATTAAATCGGACACCTTAACAAGAGTTCTAACATAGAACATCACAGTTGATAGTGTGTATCACTTCACTTCATCTACAAATCAAACAAAAAAGAACGTGGCCAAATTATACGAGGCTGTAATGAATGGTGTCTTTAAACCATGGAGTAGGATCCTTTCTTGTTTTAGTAAAATGAAACAAATTTCGTTGTTTTTATATATGTCGTCCTTTTTTATTTTGAAAATGATCTTTGAGCAATCAAACAAATTTAGCCGACTCCATTTAAAGACTCAGACAGAGACGTGTTTTTTGGATTATAGTGTTATTAGCCGACTTCATCGCACCGTGATTTCGTCAAATTCACCTTAAATCATTTTTTTAACAAATAGATGTGACCCTCCGTTAAATATTGCAGATATCGAGTTTAAAGAAAGTATCGTATCATGATTGAGTCATCAAAGTTGTTTTACCTCGTGTTTTTTTCTCTGTTATTTTCTTCAAAATAAAATAATTCTGGAGAAGAAACCAGTATTTTAATTTCTTTCTTGATTTGCTTTGACTTTTTCTGCAAACTAAATATTATTATTAGTGAGCTGTACGGTATTGGTCAGTAGGGATAAGCATGTCAATTCAATTCCAACTCATATGTTTCATGATATAATACATAAGAAACTCTACTTACCTTTGGCAAACGTGTATTTAAAGGTTTAATGTTGCTTTCACATGTTCATATAAATAACATAACCGAATGCCGGTGATGTTTGGTACTCCTGAATTTGTATACCTCTCTTATGTTGGTGCACTCGTCTTTTATTGTAAGCATTTTGATATCATTACTAAATTATTTTTGTTATATGAAACTTGACAAAGAAATGAATCATTAATATATATGTGTATGTTTTTTTGTTATGATCAAGTTGTAGTCCTCTTTGATTTGTTTATTAGTAATACTTTTGTACCTTTTGCCAATTCCCAAATGATGACAAGTTAATTGATTTTGATTGGAATTTTTACAATATTTGCAGATATACAAATGCAACTTTTGGTCCAATAGCTTCCCTGGAATGAATGAATGAATATATAGTTAATTTGTAGAGAAATTTGGATGTAAATTTTATGCTAATTCAATTTAATGGGCTGCTTTTGTTCAACTTCAAAGAGTGTTAAAACACCACCAGGCTATGAGGATCCTACAGTTCTTGCTTCTGAAACACCCTGTGAGTATCCATCTTCATCATTAACCGGTAATTCTGTTCCACCTAATAAATTGATTTATAAAATGAATATGTATACAAGAAGCTTTAAAGTTGATTAAAACAAGTTTTATATCTTTCTTTCTGTTTTCACAGTTACTGTGAGTGAAGTAGAAGCGTTATATGAACTCTTTTTGAAGTTAAGCAATTCAATTATTGAAGATGGTCTTATTCACAAGGTTAGTTAAGTGTTTTCTTTTAAAGTTTTTTTAATTAGTTTAGATAAAATGCCCTTAATTCATGTGCCTAAATTTAATTACTTCTATAGGAAGAATTCCAGCTAGCACTCTTCAGGAATGAGAATGAGAAAAATCTGTTTGCAGACAGAGTATGTATAACTGATTCATGCTTTATGGTCTAAACTTATTTGATCTTCTTGTTCAAGCTCTAGGATCTTTTGATAGGCTTATAACTTGTTATAGCATATTTTGTCATTAACAGTCGTATAATTTCTTTTTACATGTCTAGCACCTGCATTATTTCATTCTAATGCCTTTTCACAATTGTTTCTCCTTTATAGATTTTTGACTTATTTGATGTCAAGCGCAACGGTGTTATTGAATTTGGTGAATTCGTTCGATCTCTTGGTGTTTTTCATCCAAATGCGGCTTTAGAAGACAAAATTGCATGTAAGATAAGATTCATTCTCAAGTTAACATAAATCATTTATATTCTTTTCTTTTGTCCTTTCCCTAAGTTTTGGAGTTTCCTATATTAAGCAAGAGTTATTTATTGAATTGGGAATAATGATATTTGCAGTTGCTTTTAGGTTGTATGATCTGAGGCAAACAGGGTACATTGAAAGAGAAGAGGTAACATTTTTTACTTTTTACTAACTTTAGCTCTTTAATCTTATGTTAGAGCTTAGAATCATGGTTTATTTGCAGTTAAAGGAAATGGTATTGGCACTTCTACATGAATCAGATCTTGAGCTTTCAGAAGACATGATAGAGTCTATTGTGGATAAGGTTCATTACATTTTACCTTGCCATTACGATTGTTACATTTAAAAGCTTACTGAAATTAGTGTTTCTTATTATAAGTTGTGTTCTTTGTTGTTCAAGACTTTTAAAGATGCTGATACAAAAGATGATGGAAGGATTGATCAAGATGAGTGGAAAGCTTTTGTCTCTCAACATCCATCTTTGATAAAGAACATGACCCTTCCATATCTAAAGTAAGTGTAACCTCTTAATGAAAATCCTTTTTTTTTATTGACTGGAATTTCCAAAAACGTGTAAATTTCTTTTTAAATATGCCTCCTCCTCATTTTGTAGGGATATTACCTTAGCATTTCCCAGTTTTATTGCAAGAACAGAAGTTGAAGACTCATAGAGGTGACTAATTGGGAGGAGCCAATAGTGACTACAGTTTAATCACTTGAATTGTTACTCTAGTCCTAGTTTAGCTTTTATACATCTATGTATTTATGTATATATACAGAAGAGACGTTATCAAAGAGAAGTGGACCATTTTGTCAAAAAAGAAGAAGTGGACCATGTAGTGTAAAACTTGGCCATCTTTCAACTTAAACTTTAGACCTTGGATATAAGAGATTAATTTTGCTAGTAAGATATTGACCTTGTTCCAATAGCCATAGATAAGAATATTGTCTATTATGCGGAAGTTTGGATCTGCGGCACCAAAATTTTGTAAAAGTTACGTACCAAAGAGTAATAATCACTTTGGTCCCCGAATATATAATGATTAATCATTTTAGTCTTTTATTGTATCAAAATTTTAAAATAGTCTCTGATTGTGCATTCTGTTAGTCAAAATAGTCCTTGACACTAAAATAACCTCTCAATGCTCACAATAACTCTTTATATAGGGACTAAAATGACAATAAACATGTACTTATAAGGACCAATATGACAATAAGTAAGAATATTGAATGACTGATCTGACAATATTAATGAAACATTTTAACATCAAAGACTATTTTGACTAACAAAATGCATAATCAGAGACTATTTTGAAGTTTTGATACATTAAAGGACTATTTTGATTACTCATTACAATTTCAGGAGGAAAGTGACTATTGCTCTTAATAAAATTAATGTCACAATGGTCTTGTCAAAGTCATTGTGATTATGTACATACCATATGGTTATTATTATTGCTTTATAAAAGACTTTCCTTAAAATAAAATAAAAAAGGTAAAAGACTATTTCCAGTGTTTCCTCGCGACATATATAAATCTTTAAGGGAAAAGAACTCATTTGAGTGATTGAGGTGCAGCAAAAAAGGAGATGGGAAGAAAAAAAAAAGTAGGAAACTGTGATTCATGTGATGAAACAGAAAAAGGAGGTAATGAAAGACAAAAATTGCAAAAAGATATGGTTGATAATTCAGAACTCCAGATTCTATAGCTGTCATCGTTAGAGAAAATATCGGTATAATCAATTTTGTAGCAATAAAAATGGGTCATGTAAATAAAGCTACTTGGATTTAAAGGGTTAATGGTGACCAGGGATTTGACATCTTTATACGAAATCATTAGTTTTTTAATGATAATAGTTAAGGCAAATAAATCAGTATTTATGTATTATTTTTAAGTTTGTCAAGATAGTTTACGAAAAAACAACTTATAAAAATATATTTTTTGTTAGTGAAAATTTATAAATTAACATAAAAGCTTACTTATTTACATAAACTATTTTTTATGAGCTCAAAAACAAGAAAATCCAAACGGGAAGCAAAGAAATTCAACTTGAAAGCGAAGCCAGATTTCAATTAACGATGGAGATGAACGGTAACTGCCAAACCCATTTCACGATCTAAATCAAAGCTTTGATTGTAATTTTTGATCATGATCCCTTTGCCTCTTGATGAGGCGACTAACAAGAGAACTTTCGATCATTATGCACGAAAGAACCGTAGTTGAAAGGAAGGATTTTGGTTTTCATGTGGATGTTGAGTTTGAAAAACTTCCCCATTGCGTAACCCATGTCAGATTGTTGGACATTCTGTTAAGAACGACAAGTATCAAAATCCAAAGTGCAGCATATTTGCTAAGCATACTGCCTCAAATGTGGAAAGGTTGATGTTGTGATCATACCAGCTACAGGTACACTAAACAAGGTGGCAGGCTTCAATAAAATTGTTGTAGAAATAGACTCGATTATTGAGGATATAATAAGGTCTAAAGAAGTTACAAATTATGTGTTCGTGGGATTAAACCACGAGGAAGATTTTCCTAATATCTCTGTCGAAGTTGTTCATGTGCAACCTTTGTAGGTTGATGATTTTGTTTTGGCCGAGACACAGGGGGGACCAATATAATTCATGGACCTGCATATTGTTGGTCCTTGGGCTGATGCAGTCGTTGATGTAATTTTAGTTCAAATGTAATTCACGATATGCAAATCAACATTCAAGATTCCAACTTGTCAAATTTTAGTTCAAATGTAATTCACGATATGCCAATTTTAGGCCTAGTTCCATGAGGCCAGGCAAGCTATGTAATTTTTGCGTGAATCCTAGTCTAACATGACTCAAAATGATGAGAGTGTTGATTTAGTTGGAAACACAAATCAACCATTTCAATTGGTGATTCCAAGAAAGTCAAATAACAAGTTAAAGTAACAGCAAATCGAGGCTAACAAAGGATTCAAGGTAGGTGCGTCAAACCGAATCCCGCACTAGTCTTTTGGTGCGTTGTTGTTCCTCATGCTTTTATTTTGTTCTTTATGTTTCGGTTTTTCTTGTTTTTGTTTGTTTGAGGGGTTTGGCTTTAGCCCCCTCCTTATATGTACTCTTTTTATTTCTATTATATTATTATAAGATTAGGGTGACGCAACAGGCTACCCCTCTGCACCCAGTCTTTTTTTTTATTTTTTAAAGACAATTCAAATCACCCATAATTTTCATTCAAGTACTAGACATTTTTATTGTTTGTTTTACATTGCTCCAACCATATCATTGCACAACTATCATAGGGTTACCTACTATGAGCTTTTTAGATGGTTGAGTTTGGAGGTTGAATGAGGAGATTAAAACATACGATATTATTTTAGGCTATGGTCCTCATTTTATCCATTTTTTTATAGAAATAAACGATGACTTTTTATGGGATGAAGAAATGAGACACTAAATTATACTTTTTTTTCTTCGTAAAGAAGTTTAGTGGATAAGTGGGGTGTCCGAAGTTCGAACCCCGACCCCTGCATATAACAATGCATTGTCCCTGTCAACTGAGCTATACTTACATGGACACTAAATTATACTTTTAATTAGTCAAATAATGGTTCTTAAGGATGAAAGAACGGTCTAAATTAACCATAAAAATTTGAAAGGTTTTTTTCTCGTATTTTTTTAAAAAGTGCTCCTGTTCGACTTGGTTAATTTGAAGGGAAATGTTAATGTGTGTTTATGGAACACTCTTTAAGAGTCTTATATGGTAAATTTTTATGAAAACTTGTAGATTTAATACATTGAAAATTAAATTATTTGACTTTCTTAAAGAATAATTTGCTAATTTATAATGCTTAGAGAGTGACACTCGTTAACAAATCTAAATATGAAAAAAATGGTCTTTTTTAAACTAAAGTGACATCAAGTAACATACAAATCAACATCTCAAACATCTCCTTTGGGACAACACAATGGTTTGCTTGTAAGAACATTTAATGTGGAATCCTAAATTTGTATTCGAGTCATCGTATTTCATCTTTTTGTGTATCTATTTGAGTATGTATCAATCACTAGATCAATATAAGGAAAAAACACTAATAATACACACATAAGCAACTCAATAATAGTTTTCTTAATATATGTAGATAAAGAGTCGGATTAGTACAAATGATTTTGAAGAGAGACATGTAATTATAAAGAGATTATTGAGAGCTAATTAAATTTAAAATTATTCGATCATGTTACGTCAAAACTCTTCTCCCTAAACCCTAGAGATAAAAAAATCTCATATCTTTCTCTCTTCTTACACTATTTCTTATTTCTTATGACCATTTCAGCTCACAACCAACACACATTATTTCTAATTTTCTATGTATCTCTCTCTTTTAATCTCACCTTACAATTAACCAAACACGTCCTAAATAATTGAATTGCACATTTTTATTATAAAACAAAAAGGTAAGAAAAGAAGCTACGGAACAGGCCAGTGGATAACACCCTACCATCCCTAAACACAAAGGGACAGTGCCAAACAAGGACCACACAAAGGTGCCATAAATGACCCATATCAGCCAACACATATCTACATAGCTATTAGCTTTATGATAAACATGAGCGACCAATGTCTTCCGATCTTGCAGCTTCTAGGAGTCAAGGGAGGCGTTAAGATTCACTACAATCCGTGAATCCACAATTCAAACACAACATATTGTAAAGTCGCAAGTCAAACATTGGACAGAAATTTTACATAAAATAAATGTTATGAACACTCTCTTCGATCCTTGTTTTTTTATTGGATGAAATTGAGATTCACTTTGATTTAATAGGGCCAAAATTCATTTTTTAAAGAAATATAAGTGGAGTGTCCGAAACATTGTTTTTGTCAACCGAAGTATACTCAAAGAGATAATGTCTTGAGTTTGCTTGCCTAAAAAAATCCGTGTACGATGAAGTATATTCTCATTTTTCCATATAATAATCTTGAATGGAGATGGGTTATTATTATAATTATTTTCATTGATCGTTATCAAATTGTTACCCTGGATGGCTCAAAAGATGGGGTCAACATTGTATTTACCGCATAAAAAGAAAAAAATAAAAGACATAAATTGACAAATAAATAAATAGGGGAAATTTGGTTGTACACTAAATATGTTTCATATTTCCATATCTATATGTAGAGTTGAACCAAAAGTATTCTTCCATGGTCACAAGATCAAATCAATAGTGTTTGAACATACATAATAAGATGATCTTTGAATATTTAATTATTTTTTTATCAATTTCCTCTTAATTATTAAAAATATTTATTTATGTGTGTGTGATCAAACACTTTTTATTTATTTTTCATTATATTAGAATTTGTGGTTGAACTCCACCAACTGAATAAATAACTTGTTCAATTCATTTTCACGCTCTCTTCATTCCTTTCACTTGAAGACAATCCAATCCAATTCAACACGTCTGTAATCTTCTTATTCTTTTTTTCATCAAACTCTGTTTCTTCATCTTATGTTTTTCAACTAACCATTTCTTCTTTTCATCGCAGATTATTAAATTAATTTCCATCTTCCACCACTCACTCAGGTTAGATTTCAATTTTCATAAATCAAACTGGGTTATCTTTAATTACCGTTATTCAATTCAAAATATCAATTTTTTGTGTGTAGTTTATAGTTCTATAAACTGTTTACGATTGGATCCGGTTGCAGTGGTTAATTAGACTTCTTTATCTTTCTTTTTTTATTATGGTTATCATGAAGAGTCTGTGAAATGGGTTTTGGGGTACTTTTTTGTGACATGAACTGGAATCCAAATAAACCCAAAAAGTTTTTTTTTTTTTTTTAAAAAAAAAAAAAAGTTATGATGTATTGATTTAATGTACAGAATTTAAACCAGTTCGAATTGTTATGTGTCTGTCAATATCAAAGGGAACTTTTTGGCCATCCATTTTTGTTACTCATGTGAATCAAATTCTTTTAAGTGTATTTCGTTCCACTTCTCGAGCAGCAAAATTGATTCTGACATGTTTGCTTGCTTTCAAATAGAATTAATTTTGCCTCTAGAGTTTATACTACTTGAAGCTAGAATTTGTAGCTTTTGATTATAGAATTGACTTTTACACGCAAGTTTATAGTTTGACTCACTTTTACATGAATGTATCTAAACAGAAATCACTTTACATTCAACTCAATTTTAGTTAGAATCAATTTTACAGAATCAATTCACTCAAAATCAATTCTTATCACCCCAAGACAAAACATACACCAAGTATTTTAGGTTTCCAATGAATTTTTAAGTAAAAATCCTATAATCTGCCTGTTACAAACACATTTAAGTCAGGTTCAATGGTAGATGAATTATTCATAAATCATAATTAAGCGTTGAAAAGTCATGCAATTTCTTTGATTAATATTCATTGTAATGGAGTCTTATTATGAATGTTATTAATACAGTAGGTGTTGTTGGGATCGCTCTCATTTTGTGCTCTATTATTGCAGTTCAGTTTTATACCAGAGGTGTTTGTGTAATGCGATCGGTTAGTTGATGAATGAGAAGAGGAATCCGAAGCGTCAAAAACCACTTCCTTTCAAAATGCCTGTGACAGATTTCAATGATGTGCAAAATCTCGATGATGGCATTGTTTTCCCGGTTGAAGAGATTGCGCAATATCCATTGCCGGGATATGTATCACCAACTTCAATAAGTTTTAGTCCAGATGATAGTTTGATTTCTTATTTGTTTAGTCCTGATAATACATTAAACAGAAAGATTTTCACTTTTGATCTGAAGACCAATAAACAAGAATTGTTATTTAGCCCGCCTGACGGCGGACTTGATGAGAGTAATATTTCTCCGGAAGAAAAGTTAAGGAGGGAGAGGTTGAGGGAACGTGGTTTAGGAGTGACGCGGTATGAGTGGGTGAAGACGAACTCAAAAAGGAAAGCAGTCCTGGTGCCGTTACCTGCTGGGGTTAGTTCTTTTCTATCGTGCAAAATAGTTATAGCATTGCTTTTTAGTTGTTTCTTGTGAATTAATTAAAATACTGTCTTCTGTTTTTATTCGGAACAGAAGAAGTGATAATAGCTTCTAAAGAAAATAAGTTGCACATTTGTAATTAAAGTTGGTAGGAAAACTATCGAAGCATATGAAGACACATATCTACATATTACTCCATTAATCTCACCATGACCTCCCCAATTTGTTATTCCTTTTCAATAGATATAGATATTTATACACATATTGTAGCATGTTAATTTCGTTTATATAAATTATGTTTCCTCGTAGATACCAAGTGTTAACGATGGTTCAATTCTTACTGTTTTCTTTCTGAATTTTATTGTATTTTCTTTAGAAAAAAAATGAATTTGACACAAATCGAACTCTGGACCTCATTAAAAAGAGGAGGGACTAACCACTTACTGCTACACCAGCTGGCAATTGATTTCATTTTTGTGAAATATGTATAATTTGCTAGCAATTTCTTTTTTAACATTGAGGTTCTTGTACCTGATTTATTTATTTATTTATTTTTGGAATGAAAGAGGGCCTAAGCCCAACCTGATTTATAAATGCCATGGCAGCTAGAGTAGTTTTTATCCCATCAGTGCCACTGGTAGTGACTAGGCTTGTGCCACTGTGATACTACTGTAAGAGTCTTATTTATAGCAATGTATACTGAACTGTATATATTTTGTTGTGTTTTGTGTTGTTGTGCATAATGCTTGCCTTTTTGTATTTTGCATTCATTATTAAATCTTATACTCAAGTTTGTTATGGTTATTGTTCTGTCCCACAAACAGATTTATGTCCATGATATTTCCCATTCGAAAACAGAGCTCAAGCTTCCTAGTATACCAGCTTCGCCCATTATTGACCCTCATCTGTCTCCAGATGGATCTATGCTTGCTTATGTAAGAGACTGTGAGTTGCATGTTATGAATCTCTTATTTGATGAATCAAAGCAGTTGACCCATGGTGCGAAGGAAAATGGCTTTGTAAGTCCTGTAGTTGGTTAGTTGTTAATATATTTGAGTTACTAAATGCATGTGTTATATGAAAAATAGTTAATGAATTTTATATAGCCCCTGACAACCAAATGTAGCCTTTGTAGCTAAAGTGTATTTTTTAACAACAATCAAAAAGTTAGATGGTCTGTTTGATGTGTCGTGGATCTTGAAATATCCCGATGTATACTACTTTATATCAGCTGCACATTTCTATCTTAACTCCATCAAAAGTTTTTGGTTAAGCATCGTCCTGCTAAATTTCATTAAGTTTGGTTCTTCCGTCCTTGTTGATTAAATTCTAGGGTCAATCTTTAGTAGTATTCTATGTTTTTTTTCTTTCTTATTTCTGAAACAAAGCTCAATTGTGTTAATTCATTTGGAGCTTTAAATAATCAATTATGCATGGTTATCCAATGACAGTTTTTCTATGTTTTACTTTTAGATAGTCTCGTTTCTTGAAATTTGACATTGTATTTGTGCATTGCAGACTCACGGGCTTGCTGAATATATAGCACAGGTGATACTTCTTTCAAAATTATATATTCTCTACGTATATTTTAACCTATGTTGGGTGCATTGTCTCACATGTGTGTATAAAGTAGTCCTTCCTTCTACTTTTGATTGGGCAAGTTGCATAATATTTCATTCTATAATGATAATATTATTTACTCTATGATTGCTGGTTTTGTGAATATTTTACCTAGGTTTTGTAGTACCAAGGAGTGTTGTCAAGGTCATGAGCTTAATCATAAGATCACATGATTTTGCGATCTTTCCTCCTCTGTCCGAGTTGGATCCCATACAAAATTGGATTCTGGTAAGATTGGAGTGAGATTGTGTTAGTTCGTAGAGAACATGAGATCATTTGATCTCTTGTGATCCGAAATATAACAGTTTTTGTCTTGTGATGGTCTCAGCTCTGTCACATTGCTAGGGTGTGACAGACTCCTCCATTCTGCTCTCTCTCGCGTTTTCTATCCCCCCCTCTCAGTGATGGCATATCCTGATTCTGAAAGGGTCTTTTTTCTTTCTTTCTAATAATTTGTTTTATCGATTTGTTTATGATTGATTTGTACTGGGTGACATCCACATTGTTTTGTATCAATTTCTTTCTAATGATATTCTTTCTAATTCTTCTATAACTGTGAATCTGATGTTAGGAACACCGTACTAGTATTGAATTAAAGAATGATAAGAGTTTTTTTTTATTGGTTAAAGAATGATTGAGTTAAAATTTCCTATATTTCCTAGCAATTATAAATTAATTAAAACAAAATCTTTTTTCAATAAATTTAAATAATTTAAAATCAAATAATTTAAATAATTTAACTTTCTTCTTTACTTAAAAAATAAAATGTTTTCTTTAATGAAAAATAGTTAATTTAGTTTATGCAATCAATTGCTCGTTTATATAAAAAGAAAAGTTGCTCGTTTATTTGACTTAATGTGAAAATATATTTCTATCGTTAATTATTGATAATGTACCTTATGAGATTCATAATTTAGTCATGGAATTGCAGCTTTAAGCTTACTTTGATGATGCCATTTACAGGTTTTATTTCATATTATGTATGCATACTTGAACACACACACACACTCATATTTATATATATTCATTCTGGTAGTATCTTACGGTCCTCATTACTTTCCTATATTAACAATCTTGCATTTCTTGCACCCCTGTGAATGGTTTGTATCTTTAACATGCAATTTTCTGATTTCAGGAGGAGATGGATAGGAAAACTGGATACTGGTGGTCACTGGACAGTAAATATATTGCTTTTACTGAAGTTGATTATTCTGAAATACCGCTTTTCCGAATTATGCACCAAGGTAGAAGCTCAGTTGGCACAGATGCACAGGAAGACCATCCTTATCCTTTTGCAGGAGCTTCAAATGCTAAAATACGCCTAGGGGTTGTTTCGGTAGCTGGAGGCTCCACCACTTGGATGGATCTTGTCTGTGGGGGTGTGAAAGAACTAGACAACGAGGATGAATATTTGGCAAGAGTTAATTGGATGCATGGAAACATTCTCACTGCTCAGATCATAAATAGGCACCAGACTAAGATAAAGATCGTTAAGTTTGATATTAGAACAGGACAAAGGAGAGATATATTGGTAGAAGAGAACAAAACATGGATCAACATACATGACTGTTTCACACCTTTTGATAAAGGAGTTACCAAGTTTTCAGGTGGATTTATCTGGGCTAGTGAGAAATCAGGATTTAGACATCTCTATCTTCATGATGCAAATGGGACTTGTTTAGGACCCATCACTGAAGGTGAATGGATGGTTGAGCAAATCGCCGGTGTGAATGAGGCAACAGGTCTAGTATATTTCACTGGGACCTTAGATAGTCCTCTTGAATCCAACTTATACTGTGCTAAACTTTTCGTCGATGGAACTCAACCACTTCAAGCCCCTACCAGACTAACACATAGCAAGGGAAAGCACATTGTTGTCCTTGATCATCACATGCGAACATTTGTTGATATACACGACTCCCTTAGTTGTCCACCTAGGGTATTACTATGCTCGTTAGAGGATGGAAGCATAATCATGCCTTTGTATGAGCAGCAAATACCAATTCCAAAATCCAAAAAGCTTCAGCTTGAGCCTCCAGAGATTGTTGAAATACAGTCCGACGATGGTACTACCTTGTATGGAGCTCTTTACAAGCCTGATGCTTCAAGATTTGGACCTCCACCTTACAAAACCATGATTAATGTTTATGGTGGTCCAAGTGTACAGCTTGTTTCTAACTCTTGGCTTAATACAGTAGACCTGAGAGCGCAATACTTGAGAAATAAAGGCATCTTAGTTTGGAAGGTCAGTTCCCTGATTTTTACATGATCATGATCCCTCCCTCTCTGTCTTGCTTGCTTTTAAATTTTTATGCATCTTGCTTCTTGTTGTTCATTCACATTATAAAACACATACATATGTTGGCATGGTTACAAGACATTGAATTTGTGCAACCTTTAAACCTTGGTTTACTTAGACGTGGTTAAATGGGATACTAAACTACTAAAGTATTTGCTCAAAGTCGGAGAGATTGATGTAAATATCATTAAGACGGGCAAAATCCATATTTATACATGGAAAATGTTCAGGCCTAACAGTGACAAAATTTGTTTGAACATGTTCACCCCCGCATTTGATATTTCCATTTGTATACTCAATGATTGTTGAACTGCTCTAATGCCTTAAATTCATAGGTTCTTGTCCCATCTTTTACGTTATGTTATGTTCTACTTTTGAAGGAGGCAAAATTTATTCTTAGGGTGTAAAATTGTTTTTGACATGTTAGATGTTCTCAAGTAGAATTGATTCTAAGTTGAAGTTAGAATTTGAATCTTTTGTTTCTGCTATTGATTAGCTGCCTAATTTTTTTTGTCCAATTCACTTTTACATGCATGTATCCAAACATAAATCACTTTAAATTAAACTCATTTTTAGCAAGAACCTATTTTATTGAATCAATTCATTTAAAATCATTTCTTCAAATCAAACAGTGATAATGTCATGCAGCACACGAAATCTATCAACCACGTCTTCATTATCAGTTTTCTAGTACATTTTCAGTTATCATTCCATGTTAATTAGTACTTTCCTTGTTGACAGTTAGACAACAGAGGAACTTCTAGACGGGGGTTGAAGTTTGAAGGCTATTTAAAGCACAAACTTGGTCAAATTGACGCTGATGATCAGTTTACTGGAGCAGAGTGGCTTGTCAAAAATGGGCTTGCAGAATTCGGTCACATTGGGTTGTACGGTTGGAGCTATGGCGGGTATCTGTCTGCCATGGCCCTTTCAAGATATCCAGATTTCTTCAAGTGTGCTATAGCTGGTGCACCCGCTACATCGTGGGATGGATACGACACATTCTACACAGAGAAATACATGGGATTGCCATCTGAAAATAAATCAGGGTATGCAAGAGCTTCTGTCATGAACCATGTGCACAAGATGAGGGGAAGGTTGTTGATTGTGCATGGAATGATTGATGAGAATGTACATTTTCGGCACACTGCAAGGCTTATCAATGCACTTGTGGCGGCTGGAAAAACGTATGAGCTGATAATTTTCCCGGATGAGCGCCACATGCCTCGGCGATATAGCGATCGAGTTTATATGGAAGAGAGGATGTGGGAATTCATTGATAGGAATCTGTGACATAATAATTTTCATGCATCTTTCTTTTCTCTGTTCAATCGAATGATCAGTGTAGTTTAAGTTCTTTTACACAACATGTACAATTATTTCTAATTGTCTCATAACTGGTTAGCTACTTTACTCAAGACAACTGGCCATTTGGGGCTTTTCATTTCATTATACAGGAAAAATGAAAAACTTCCGATTATCAGATCACAATAAGCCTTAAAAATTTACTCTTCACATGGAATTGTTTTAGCGCTTTAATGCTTCCTCTCCCATTGCTTTTAGCTCGTGGTAAAGTGTGTTGCTAGAACTTTTATTTTATTGCTGGCTTCTCTTCCATTAAAGATTGGTCAAGAGTTCCTATGAAACGAAGGTAGTATAACTAGGATTGGGATTCAAATACTTTTAAATATCAATGTTTCTTATGATTTTTAAGGCGGAAAAGTCACATTGACTTTATATCTATCTCTCTCTTATATCATTTTCTCTCATCTTTCTCATTATTTCTTTTTCATCTTTCTTTCTCATAAAATACACAAAATTACATTAAAGTAATTTTCCCGCTCTTATAAACTCTTTCCGTATAAGTGATCACATCCATATTTTCGCATTTAGCTTGGATTTCAGTAGTACTTCAAGTCTTTACATGATTCTCTTGTACTCCTTCCGTTTCAAAATACATGTCCAATTTTTGCAATGTGCACTATTCATTTGACTTACTTTGACCATATTTTTTAACTAATGTATAAATACAAATATTAGCATGTAAGATGTTTGATTTGTCTCGACAAATATTTTCAAAATATTAAATTTTTATAATTTTTTACTTTAGATAATTAAAGATATTAACGATCAAAATTGTGCATTGGCATATGTGAAATGGTTGACTTGGACATGTATTTTGAAACGGAGGGAGTATGAATGAAGGGAAATGACTTCTATCAAGGAGGAATAAAATATTGAATATCTCACCTTTTCAAAAATAACTAATATGAACGAAGTAACGAACCTTTACAAAACTAGTATTTAGAGTGGTCAAAATGGGAAATTTAGAGCGAGCACTTGTACACCCATATCATACGGTATATAAAATTATCCTAAGATAATGACAAATTAACAACCCCAAAGACCTTTTCTTTATCTTTTCCTATTCCCTCATCCCCTTTAAAATACTATAAGTAATATTAAGTGCTCCACTTGCATAAGTTCATCTTTAGAAAGTATTAAACATTTCCTTATAATGTGTTTATAATAAATATTGGCTAAAAATCAATTTTTTATGATCAAAATTTCCTTTTTTCGGTAACTTATTAGATACATTGATGTTGACAAACTTATTCCAAATTTAGTTTGATTTGGTAACAAGAGACAAGTTTTAATAACATGAATCTTATACATCGAACGGATTACAAAAATATTAGGGATCCAAAGCCAAGCGGTGATCCAAGATCATATGCATTTCACCTTCACTGTTGATTGAGGTTTCCTATGACTATGAGACATATTTGTAGACAAGCATTCTGAATGTTGCGTATAGCTTTACTACCTAATCTTTTTGGGAAACAAGCATTCTATTTGTTGCGTATTGCTTTATAAGCTCGGAGCACCTTGGCTTTTTAACAGGAACTCTTGTCATGCTTAACATGAACAATGCACGTATTAATCTATAGTTAAAATATTGTGTACTAAATAGTTAGAAACAATCATGTTAAAAAAGTTCATAACTTTTTTTTAGTCAAAAAGTTTATATTAGCTCTTGTAGGGTACATTTCACTTTATATAAAGTAAGTCATATTTTTTTTTTAAAGATTTTGTTTTAATTATTTTTAAAAGATAAACTAAGTAAATCTTAATTGTGATAAATATACCACCAGTTGATATTTAAATCTATGATTCGTAATTTATTAGATATTATTAAGCATATAATTTAAGTTCTGATATTCTTACACAATTTGTTCGCAATCTTCACACCTTGGGCGATACTAGAGATTATTGATTAGCATAACACATTTCATATGTCATATTCAATCAAATGTGAAATAATATATTTCTTACTGGCAAATCGCAAATGTTAGTAAGTTTATGATTGTTAGTATTCAGGATGGAAGATGAAACCTCCTACTAAAAACTTCTTCAAAGTCCCTTAATTCACTGACGTTGAAGACATGAAGTGGAATCATTTCTATCTTTTTACAATGTTTAATATATATTAATTTTCCTCAAAAAAAAAAAATTAATTGTTTTGGTAGAATACACACACAAAATCAATTTCGGTCAAAAATTATTAATATAAATCACTTTCACGTTAATACATCCAAATAAAAATTATAAGATTGATTCAATTAAATTTAATTTTCACCGTACAACCAAGCACAAATCAAATATAAAAATCACATTTGAGTGAATAGCCGCCATGTACTCCTGTGAAAAACAAACATAAGAGATAATCGCCGTACTCTTTTCTTTCTAAACCTAGAACCGCCGCACTCTTTTCTTCCTCACACAAATTCAAAATCCGCCGCCGTCATCATGTAGATCAAATGGATGGTAGTGTGACGAGGGTCTCTGTCCTCCGCACCACCGTACCTTTCCGACGTACGGTTGCTATATGTCATCGTAAAAGTTGTTTGTGTTTTTGGTGTTTTTTATTTGTTTCGTTTGGCTGAGACGTTGGTGAGTTTTGTGGTGTGTCGTTGGATGATTGTCGATGGTTGTTTGGTTTTTGTGGGTCTCAGACTATTTGATTTGTTTTCTCTCTTGGTTGTGGTGGAGGTTATGTTTGCTCGTAACATAGGTGGTGATGGATCGGTCACGATAGTGGTGATGGATCATATCTAGGTTAGCTTATGAACTGTTATGGTTTCGATGGATCTTTGGTTGCGTTAGTTTGTGGTGCTTCATGGTGGTTTTCTTGGTGGTGCTGATTTTGGGTCTTTTGTGGCGGGACTCGTGGTGGTTTTTGGTGGTGTTGCTTGTGGTGGTTTTGGGTGGTGCTGCACGTGGTGGCTGGTGTTGCTTTTAGGTGAGGGTTAATGGTGATTTTTTTGGTGGTCAATGGTAGTTTTGGTGACGGTGGTGGTAATGGTGTTGATTTTTGTGGTGGTGTTTGTGGTGGTTTTTGGTGATGGTACAAGGATTTTTGGTTGGCTTTTGCGGTTGTTTGTGAGGTGTGTTTTGGGTGAAGGTGCTTGGGAGAGCTAATGGTGGTGTTTGGGGTTTTATTCTCGGCTGTTTTTCAAAGGTTGTTGGTTGTGGTGTAGGTTTTTAAGTTGGTGTTCAGGGGTTGTGTGCGAGCGGCAAAATATGGGTGGTGGAAGTTGTTTTTGTGGCAGTTGCGACGATGCTTGAGGATTTTGTTTATGTTGTTTCGATGATCATGGTGTTAGCTTTGTTTTGGTATTTCTATTTATTGATTTCAGAGATTACTCTTTGTTAGGAGGCGTTTCCTACAGGTTTTTTGGATTTTTCTTTGATTCACAGATGTATGTGTTTTCCATTGGGAACTTTCCATCTATCTTTTGTATGTTGTTACTGTAAGACTCCTAGCCTAGCACTCCTTGTGCTGGTTATGATTCATTGCGATTTTAATAAATTCCATTTTAGTTTTTTTTAAAAAAAAAAACAAATCAAATATAAACTAAGCATGATTTAATTTTGAATTTTAAAAATTGTAATTAAGATAGAAATAACGATACTATAAAATATTTCATAAAAACATGATAGAACCATATCCAAATTTCAAATTTATTTTTCGTGAGACCGGCGATAGTTTTTACTTGAGAAAAGTGGATAGTTTGCACCTCAATGTCCGTTTGAACCATAGTTTTTATAAAAATGTAAAAAAGAGTACTTCATTCGTTCTCAATTGTAAACAAAACATATTTTTTTAGACTTATTAAATAACTCATGTATTTAGTTTGTAATATAGTCCAAACACATCTATAATATAAAAAGTTAAATGCTACTTATATTTAAGATTGAAGG
>Ga0228710_1000885_pt1 | contig 42141 bp, 27 predicted proteins | sample MedpolnodulmetaG_FD_177995 | JGI IMG/M metagenome (GOLD analysis project Ga0228710, IMG submission 177995) | Root nodule microbial communities from Medicago polymorpha collected in Santa Monica, California, United States - pink nodules | ecosystem: Host-associated > Plants > Roots > Nodule... | reverse complement strand
TGATTTTGCATTGTCGAGTCTTTGCTTGTATGTCCATGCATCATAGTCATGTTGAGTCTTGATGTTGTAAAGGAGGGTTACTCTTTTACTTCGGTGATAATGTAAGACGGGTGTGAAATCTTACATACGATGTTTTTATTGCATCGAAGGTGACGACCTTGAGGTGATTTGGTACTGCATGCATCTAGAAGAGTCTAGAACATTGCATGCATTTGAATAACTAATGAGTCGTGTCATAATTGAATATGTGACTTGGTAAATTTGTGCATTGGTGAAATTTGGTGAATGTTGTGAATATGTGGATTAGTGTATATGTACATTTGTGGATTTTATGGATGATTGTGGATATCTGGATTAGACTCTAATTGCATGTCTTACGAGCTTATGCTTATACACTAGGTGAATCTATTTGATGATGTCTATTTCAGTAATAGTAATAAGGTGAAATTTGTACATATGTGGATATATATATTCTGCACTATTTATGTTGATTATGATTGACGTGAAGCTTACCCCCAGTGGTTTTGACCGCCTGTCTGTTTGTATGAATGGGTAGACGGAGTGCAGGAGTAGTTTGCTTTGTGAGTGCTTGGATAGCGGGAGCTATCTCCGTTATCGTTTTCTTTTGAGTCGTAGAGTAGGCTCTGATTTAGGATGTCTGTCCTTATGATTATTCTAGATTGGTTATGTTAGATTTATGTTGTTGAGTTTTGCCCCTATGTCGGGACTTGGAGATTTTATGATGATGTGTATTGATCTTATGACATGTATATTTTGGAGATCTATGACTTTTATCCGATGCGACTGTTAAGAAATTTTATATATGCATGTTATTTGAATTTGACGTGTAGACGTGGCATCTATTTCTTGAATATTTATATTATTCGCGTGTATTATCGCTTTAATAGAAATAGGGCGTTACATATCGCAAGTAATGTTGTCAAATGTGGTATTTGGGCTTTGGATTGTATTAGGCCCAAGTAGATGGGACGAAACTCCTTTTGGCCGGTCCAGAACAATACTCAAAAAGTTGGCTACTCAGACAAAGGCGGACCTATACTTTCCATATCGGTGTGGCTAAAATATCAATTAAACTATATATATTAACCAAGTGTCTCATGACACATTAAGCACATCACCAAAAATAAATTAAGCGTCACACTTTTACTAATGTGTCACATGTTCGATTCCTCGCAACCATTTTTATATCAATAATTTAAATAAAAATGTTAAAAACTAGCCATGGAGAGTCGAACAATAATCTGGTGTGGCTATAGCCACACTCAGCAATACGGTGGGTCCGCTCCTGTACTCATATGTCAATTGTGCAAAGAGTAAGAAATAAAATGTAATTGCAAGATCAAGCGTTGAAGCATAATATAAGGCTATGACACTAATAACACGAGAGCTCATTTAGTAGAAGCACTTACTTAAGGAACTTCGACTCGAAGAAGCATGACCAATGACACTTATATGTGATATTAAGCCGCAACTGCTTATGGCGACAAATCTAGGTGTTTATAATAAGGCCAAACATATTGAGACTGACTGACACTTTGTCAAAGAAAAGATTGAATCAAGCAATATTGTCACAAACTTTGTCAGTTCAAATGACTCAGATGTTTGTATAAAATTTCTGCAAAGTCTTAGAGTTATTTATGTGGTAAGATTGACAAATTTGACTTATATATTTCAACTAAATATGTTCAACTTAAAAATATCAATATGCCAATTGCCAGCCAGTTAAGTAGTCATTTGACCAAAATATCATATATAATAGAATTAATCATTAATTGAATTTAATTAACATATTCTATCGGTGTACAATTATTTTACACATATGTTTAAGGAGAATGCTAACAAGTGCCCTTGAGGCATTGGTTAAGTAGTCAAAACAAGTAATTTTTTTAGAAAAAGTGATGTAATTATTACTTAATCAAAAGTTAAAACTTATATTTTCAAGACAAATTTTCTATTTATATATTCTTTAACCATTGTCCTCTTGAGCTTACCTTATTAGGTATGAACAATACATAATATATGCAAGGTCTGGGGTTCGAATCCCGACCACCGCAAAAAAATCTGGGTCATGTTAACTTGTGCCTTAAGGGCACATGTTAAGGAAGCCAAAATAAGCAATTTTGCATTGAAAAACATGATAATTTAACTTTTAAGAAATTGACTGCACGACTTTTGATACATATATTTCTATAATGAATTCCTTAACATGTGTCATTGAGGACACAAGTTAGCATTTGCCAAAAAATATTCCTTAACCATTGCCCAATCATTCCTTAACCATTTTCTATTTATATATTCCTTAACCAGTGCCCTAGGGCAAGGGCACTGGTTAGCAAGACCCTATATTTAATGATATATTGTTACATCAATTAAAAAGTATGAAAAAACCGTAACCATATTACATCTTTTGCGTGTTGTGTTAGAGACTCTTGTGGGCAATTTATTCGGGCTCAAACAAAATGGCAGCGGGCAAATATGACAGCTTTGGAGGGGGAGGCAGTAGTCTTACTAGAGGCCCTTCACTTTGCTGATGCTAATAGATGGGACTGGGTTGTCTTCGAGTCCGACTCATCTACTCTAGTGCAAGCTCTACCGTCTCTGGCCCATGGTGATTCAGAATTCTATGCTATTGTTTCTAGTATTAATTATCAGTTATCTTTACATTCCAACTTCAAGGTGAAGTTTATTAGAAGACAAGCGAACATGACAGATCATACTTTAGCTAGGGTGACATTTTCTTAGGCTAGTCACCGTATTTTTTATTCTTATCCTTCCTGTATTGAACATTGTTTGATTAATGATATTAGTTAAATTTACTTTTGTAAAAAAAAAGGGTCTTGCTAATCATTGCCCTCAGCGTAATGGTTAAGGAAGTCAAAAGTAGCATGTTTACATTTGTTTCAACAACATTTTGACTTTTAACTAAATATTTCAACTAAATATGTTCAACTTTTTTTTTTAAGGATCTAAATATGTTCAACTTAAAAATATCTATATGCCAATTGCCAGCCAGTTAAGTAGTCGTTTGACCAAAATATCATATATAATAGAATTAATCATTATTTGAATTTAATTAACATACTCAATCGGTGTACAATTATTTTACACATATGTTTAAGGAGAATGCTAACAAGTGCCCTTGAGGCATTGGTTAAGTAGTCAAAACAAGTAATTTTTTAGAAAAAATGAGGTAATTATTACTTAATCAAAAGTTAAAACTTATATTTTCAAGACAAATTTTCTATTTATATATTCTTTAACGATTGTCCTCGTGAGCTTAACTCGTTTGGTATTGACAATACATAATATATGCAAGGTCTGGGGTTCGAATCCCGACCACCACAAAAAAATATGGGTTATGTTAACTTGTGCCATAAGGGCACATGTTAAGGAAACTAAAATAAGCAATTTTGCATTGAAAAACATGATAATTTAACTTTAAGAAATTGACTGCACGACTTTTGATACATATATTTCTATAATGAATTCCTTAACATGTGTCATTGAGGGCACAAGTTAGCATTTGTCAAAAAATATTCCTTAACCATTGCCCAACCATTCCTTAACCATTTTATATTTATATATTCCTTAACCAGTGCCCTAGGGCAAGGGGACTGGTTAGCAAGACCCTATATTTAATGATATATTGTTACATCAATTAAAAAGTATGAAAAGACCGTAACCATATTACATCTTTTGCGTGTTGTGTTAGAGACTCTCGTGGGCAATTTATTTGGGCTCAAACAAAATGGCAGCGGGCAAATATGACAGTTTTGGAGGGGGAGGCAGTAGCCTTACTAGAGGCCCTTCACTTTGTTGATGTTAACAGATGGGACCGAGTTGTCTTCGAGTCCGACTCATCTACTCTAGTGCAAACTCTATCGTCTCCGGGCCATGGTGATTCAGAGTTCTATGTTATTGTCTCTAGTATTAATTATCAGTTATCTTTACATTCCAACTTCAAGGTGAAGTTTATTAGGAGACAAGCGAACATGACTGATCATACTTTAGCTAGGGCGGCATGTTCTTGTGCTAGTCACCGTATTTTTTATTTTTATCCTTCTTGTACCGAACATTGTTTGATTAATGATATTAGTTAAATTTGCTTCTGTAAAAAAAAAAAGAATGAAAAGACATGCATTGTTATATTCATTAATTGACATTACAACACATCATTGAATACATGTATAAAATAAGGGTTTTGCTAACCATTACTCTCATGACAATGGTTAAGGAAGCCAAAAGTAACATGTTTACATTGGTTTCAACAACATTTTGACTTTTAAAAAGTTAAATTTATCATTTTTCACCATTTTCCAATACTATATTTCTATTTTTATCCCCTTATCCAATGCCCCAAGGGCAATGGTTAACATTCTCCATAAAATAATTATATACTCACATAACATATTAATTAAACTCTCTAGTATTAGATATTTAGAGATAAAAAAAGAAAGGAAAATGTTAACTTGTGCTCTTAAGGTACAAGTTAATGATTCAAATACAGAAATAATTTATTGAAATGTGTGCATAGCATTTATTCTTTAACTTTTTAATTAATTAAATGCACAAAATTTTAGGGAATATTTCTTCTCTTGGGTTTCTTAACATGGACACAAGTCAACACTACCAAAAAAGAAGATATATTTAGATAAAAAAAATGGCCTCAATAAAAAAGGAAAAAAAAAAGTATATATGGTTGTTGAATTAATTGAAATGATTGATGTCTGAATGTGATGCAGATCAGATCCCTTGTTGATTAGCTTCCACTCTCACACACACTCCTCATCAGCAGCTGTCGGTGGTGCCATTTTAGTCAATTATTTCTCTAATTTCGTAGTTACACTGTCACTTTCGCCATTACTATATTTTTTATACATTCATTTACAGCTATTACACATGCACATAGTAACTATAAAACAAACCAAAAACTTTGAATGTGTAGAGAGAGAGAGAGAAAGAGTGTGACAAATTATTTTGTTCTGTGACTCTTTTTCTCTTTCTGTCGGTCAATTAGATTGGATCCATCCAAGTCTCTTTTATTATTAACTTCATTGTCTCATCAATATTCATTCCTTGCTTCAATTGGGTTCTTCTCAATTCTCTCAAGATCTTATCTTTGAGGTAATTCTTTTGATGCAATATTGTAAAGTTTTTGATTTTAGTTTTTATGCTAATTGGGTAAGCTAATTATCAAAATTGTGTTTTTTAGTTCAATTTTTGAGTTCAATGTTATTAATCTTGAGTTAATATCAAGGGAATTGCCCATTTTTTTGTTTTGTTTATGTTTAATTGAGTTTTTATGCTAATTGAGTGTTCAAAGATCTAAACTTTTTATTTTTTTATCCATTTTGAAAATTGTTGATGATGCTTGTTGGAATTGAAGCTTAGTGATCTGATTTACTGTTTTCTTATACAGATCTGAGTTGCTTCTGAAGTGGATTAAGAATCTGAGAAGCTGATTTTATTGGGAATTGGAAAGTGAAAAAAGTACTTAAAGTGATGTGTGTAACTTGTTGAGTTTGAATTACTATTTGATTCCTTATTAGCATCTGAGAAGAGCTAAGTAGGAGACTATGATGGACTCAGAAGGAGAAGCTGGGGTGAGTTTAATTTGAATTTGTTGTTGTTTGGGATGGAATTATTGTTGTTCATTGATGTTTACTGACAAATTTTGGTGCTACTTGTAATACTTAGGATAAGCCGATGAAGACGTTGGGTAGCCAAGTCTGTCAGATTTGTGGTGATAATATTGGTAGTGCTGTTAATGGCGATCCGTTCATTGCTTGTGGTGTTTGTGCCTTCCCTGTTTGTAGGCCGTGTTACGAGTATGAAAGGAAAGATGGGAATCAGTCTTGCCCACAGTGCAAAACTCGATACAATAAGCACAAAGGTAAAATATGGGATAAAATCTGTTGTCTTTCATATTGGATCTTTTAAAGGCATGTCAGGGTTTAAACTAAAGTCACTTAGCAAACCCTTTAATAAATCAAACCCAGTCTTTCATTCTTGGAATCGAATCAATCAATGAAGGACAGTATTGGTAGGTGCATGTTGTGCCGCTACCAATACTGATCTGCGCCATTACCTTTTACTCAAGCCAAATCACTGAAGTGTATAGATAGTTCATAAAAGAAATTTTACCCATTCAAACTGCTTGATCTATAATACGTGATTAGTTCTCTGGCTTTGGAGACTGGATTCGTAGTTTTTAACTTATTCTAGTTTGGTCGGTCTACATAGTGCAAACTGCAACCCAAAACCATTTAAATGATTGGATTAATGTAAGCTAATAATTTTGTTATTTTCCCTTTTATTTCATCAATAAAATTGTATTCCTGCAAGATGAATATTATCAATGTACACAATGTATTTTTCATGATAACATGTCTGCTGTTTTCCTCTACAATTTTCAAATATAACTAGTAATAAGCACGCTTATTTAATGGATTTCAGGTAGTCCTGCAATTCTTGGAGATCGTGAAGAGGATGGTGGTGCTGATAATGATGCCAATGACTTCAAGTACAATTCAGAAACTCAGACCCAAAAGCAAAAGATCGCAGAACGCATGTTGAGTTGGCAAATGGCGTATGGACGAGGTGAGGAGGTTGATGCTCCAAATTATGATAAGGAAGTTTCTCACAATCACATTCCTCGGCTAACCGGTGGACAAGAGGTTGTTCAACTAGTTTCCTCTATATAGTATTTTTTTCCATAGTATCAATTTGAACAAATAGTTCCCAACAGATTTTGAATTAAATGTTCTTTGCTATATCTTCTTTTTCAGACATCTGGAGAATTATCTGCAGCCTCACCTGAGAGGATGTCAATGGCATCTCCTGTAAATGCTCGCGGGAAACGAGTTCATAATCATCCATCATATTCGTCTGATCTTAATCAATCACGTAATTCCCCTCACTCTCAAACTATACACATTCTCATATAGTGTCATTGTTATCTGATATTGATTTTAGGTGTTTCTTTATATTCCCTATGCAGCAAACATCAGGGTTGTTGAACCAGGATTGGGTAATGTAGCTTGGAAAGAAAGAGTTGATGGCTGGAAAATGAAGCATGATAATAAGAATACTGCTCCAATGAGCACAGGTCAAGCTACTTCTGAAAGAGGAATAGGAGATATTGATGCCAGTACTGATGTGCTTTTCGATGATTCCTTGTTGTGAGTACTTCTATATTTCCCAACAAGAATGTGTGCTGTTTCATTTCTGTTGGAAGCCTCATTGTTACTAGCTCTTTTGGTATCAGCGATACTATTATCCTTTTCAGCAGTTATGAAACTCATTTAGTAATATACCGTGACTGATAAATATGTTGTAAAATCTTCTTTTGTGAATGTGTAATAAATAATCAAATTTGTTCGATTGTGTCGCTTTTTTATGAGCACAATGCATATCTTTTGTTTTTAGGCTTCAATACTTAACACTTTGTTTTGATTAGGAATGATGAAGCTCGACAACCACTTTCGAGGAAGGTTTCTATTCCATCTTCTAGGATAAATCCATACCGTATGGTCATTGTTCTGCGGCTTGTTATCCTTGTCATTTTCTTGCACTACCGAATTACAAATCCCGTGCCCAATGCTTATGCGTTGTGGTTAATATCAGTTATATGTGAAGTTTGGTTTGCCTTTTCTTGGATATTGGATCAGTTCCCCAAATGGCTTCCTGTGAACCGTGAAACATATCTGGACAGGCTTTCATTAAGGTAGACCCTTGAGTTTTGACTCTCCTTCTATTTGCTATATTATAAGGAAATCATCTTTGTAGTTTTTCTTTTATTATGATAATTTTCCATTTATTTAATAGTTAGTTTCGGCAAACTTCTCCACAAGCAGTTGCAGGAAAGGAATAGAAATATTAAAAAAATCTTTGTAATCCTTACGAGTATTTTTAATATCGCACAAATTAAACGTTTTTTTTCTTTATCTCAATTTGTCCATAAACTTTCTCATTTAACTCCTTCATAAATTTTATAATGCACTTTTTTTAAGAAATACATACATTTGTTTTATATGAGAAACTTTCATACGATAGAAATTGATCCAAACTGAGCCATAATTGATTTGAGTTGCAGATATGATCGGGAAGGGGAACCTTCACAGTTAGCAGCCGTTGACATTTTCGTCAGTACTGTTGATCCGTTAAAGGAGCCCCCAATTGTGACAGCCAATACTGTACTATCCATTCTTGCTGTTGACTACCCAGTGGATAAGGTCTCATGTTATGTCTCTGATGATGGTGCTGCTATGTTGACATTTGAAGCTCTTGCCGAGACATCAGAATTTGCAAGGAAATGGGTTCCTTTCTGCAAGAAATATGAAATTGAACCACGAGCACCTGAGTGGTACTTTTCAAAGAAAATTGACTACTTGAAAGATAAGGTCCAAGCATCATTTGTCAAAGATCGTAGAGCAATGAAGGTAAAGAAGATTGACAGACATGCTTGCACATGCAAATCGATTATATTTTTTCTTCTGTCTTGGCATGCATTTGTGTGTGATACCATAAGCCATGCCTCTTAGCACTTACTAGCATCTTTTAATGATTATATCTTTTTGTTTCACAGAGAGAATATGAAGAATTTAAAATTCGTGTCAATGGACTTGTTGCAAAAGCAGTGAAAGTCCCTGAAGAAGGATGGGTGATGCAAGATGGTACACCTTGGCCTGGAAACAACACCAGAGACCATCCAGGAATGATCCAGGTAGTTATTAATTTATCTTTTTGGTTGGTTGATTTCTCATGACAAAGATAAAATCAAACGACTGTGTTGTCTGCTTCATTCACTATATTTTTTCTCCACAAAAGTTTCATCTACCTAGATGGATTAAATTTTTAGAGGGGTCAACCTAGGTAATATTATTGCCTATCGTTTCTAGTGTTTACGCTTGTGATTTTTGGGTAAAAAAATAGTTCACTCTTGTAGATAATATTTATGTAAATTTTCGACTTTCTGACAAATAACAAGTTCTATGCTGTGAGTTTATTAAATTTAAGTTAGGAGTTTGAGGAAGTTGTAAGCATTTAATTTACTAAATTCCTTTTGCTTTCTGCAGGTTTTCTTGGGCCAGAGTGGAGGACTTGATACTGATGGTAATGAACTTCCACGTTTAGTCTATGTTTCTCGTGAAAAGCGTCCAGGGTTCCAACATCACAAGAAGGCCGGTGCCATGAATGCACTTGTGAGTGGCCATAGAAAATTCTGAAATCTTAGGGACCGTTTAATTTTATTTTTATTTCAATTAATGTAATTGATAGAATATAAATTCAATACTTCCCTCACCATTTTCTTTTACAATTTTTGAAAAAAGATTCAACATTTTTAAGAAACTTTGAAAATGCCAAAATAATGTTTCCTTGTTTCTGAAATTGTATTTTCCTTGCTTACTTTCTATATTTTCTCTATCACAATTATTCACCACATGGGTCTTCCATGTCCTTGTTAGCAATTTAAAATGAAATTAATTTTAATAATGAAAATGTTTTGTAATTAAACAGTCCCTTACTTTACTCTACACGTGTACCTGTCTAACCATTCGTGTTCAATATTTCTGTCTCAGGTTCGTGTATCAGCCGTGCTTACTAATGGACCTTTCTTATTGAATCTTGATTGTGATCATTACATAAACAACAGCAAAGCCTTGAGGGAAGCTATGTGTTTTATGATGGATCCCAACCTTGGAAAAAATGTTTGCTATGTTCAATTTCCACAGAGGTTTGATGGTATTGATAGGAACGATCGATATGCCAACCGTAATACTGTTTTCTTCGATGTAAGTATCTTACAGGATATTCATCTGATTTCTGTTAGGTTTTAGGTGAAAGATTACTCATAATGATATTCAACTTCTTGAAGAACGGGTCACCCCTTATTGTAATGAATCATCTATCCCAAAAGATTAAGCTATTAGGCGAAAGACAAATGTTTTATATCAAATGTTTCCCCTCATGCAAGAGCCCTTTGGGCTTAAAGCATGGGGAGGAATTTTATACACCTCCCAGTATTACTTTGGATGTACGCATTTGGAAAAAATGAGTTTTATGCTGTCAGGAAGTACACTTCTGGACAAAATTTGGTGTTCCAAAGTACACTTCTGATTTTTTTTTGTAGTTTTTTAGAAATGTTAAGGTATTAGGGGAATACATTATACATGAATCGTTCTGTATCTAATACTTACTTTTCCCATCTTGCCTCTTTTTGTACAGATAAACTTGAGAGGGTTGGATGGCATTCAAGGTCCCGTTTATGTGGGTACTGGATGTGTCTTCAATAGAACTGCTTTATATGGTTATGACCCTCCTATCAAACCCAAGCATAAAAAGCCTAGTATTGTTTCTTCACTTTGCGGTGGAGATCGAAACAAGAGCTCAAAATCTAGCAAGAAAGACTCAAAGAAGAATAAATCTAGCAAGCATGTTGATCCAACTGTGCCCGTCTTTAGTCTAGAGGATATAGAAGAAGGGGTGGAAGGTAATGCCTGTTAAATATTTTTACCTGCTTTCTATATGAATTTCACTTTCTTTTAAAAAAAAAATGGAGAAGGGGGAAATTGTCATTAGTTGAAGTGACACTAATGACCATTTTACGATTCTCCCCTCCGAGGGTATTTGAACTCTGTCCCTTGAGGTTACTAGGTCAAACTCTTACCACTAAGCTTCCATCTAATGGACAAGGTTCATTGATAGTTCTACCTGTTAAAATATTTTTGCCACTTGTAGTTGTAGGATGATTTTGATATCTTATTGTTATTTCATTGCTAAAAAAGAAGAGTATAGCGCATAACTTTCTAGAATTTGTGGAAACTCAAACTTCAACTCTTAATTATATGTGAAATTAGATATACCTTGTTAACTGTCATCATATTCCTGATTATATAGAAATTCGTTGTGTATGCTTTATTCATCAATTTATTGAGTTGTTTTCAATTTATTTTCCTGTTTCTTAACTCAACCATTTTATTTAGGTGCTGGATTTGATGATGAAAAATCACTACTCATGTCACAAATGAGCCTTGAGAGAAGGTTTGGTCAGTCTGCTGTTTTTGTCGCCTCTACACTTATGGAAAATGGCGGTGTTCCTCAGTCTGCAACTCCAGAAACTCTTCTCAAGGAGGCAATTCATGTTATCAGTTGTGGTTATGAAGATAAATCAGAATGGGGAACTGAGGTACAAAACAGAATGGCGCTAATCCATTACTTTTGATGCTTTTTTATGTTTGTTGTTCAGTCTCGTCACATTTTCAGCTTATTACCAACAGATTTGTGAATTAAGAGGCCAAAAGTCCAATGAATTAAACTTAAATATGGAATGGGCTAGATAATCCTTGATAATATGGATATTTTACATAAATGCATCGAAGTGTATGTGTATCTTTGATTCAAGCCATACTTGAAATGGAACTATGCTGGCTCCAGAAAGAGGGAGTTTGGGGGGTGGGGGGACGGACTTGGCAAAAGCATGAATTACAGAATCAGTACAATGGTGTCGTTTTAGTGTTCACTAATATTTTTCCGTCTTTATACTGGAGTTGATAGGGAAGATTTAAAACCTTTTGTTGAGAGTCCCACTTTTGATTAGACATGACTTGGAAAAGTGTTATATGTGCGAGACATTTCATACTTCATAAGCTGGTTTTGTAGGTTTGAGGCCCAACCCAAATTTTAGGATGGTATCTGAGCCTATCCAAGATCTGTTGGGCTATCCGCAATCGGACCATTCGGGTTTGCTCCAGATGTATGGTCTTGGATGTGTGAGGGTGTGTTGAGAATCCTATATTGGATGAGATATGACCTGAAGAACTGTTTACAAGTGAGAGAGATCTCTCATTTTAAAAGCTAGTTTTGTAGGGTTTAGTTAGATCCGACTCATTTTAAGAACTTTCATATTCTAACTGATGTGAGATTTCACTCGAGGCACACCTTTTCCCGCTTTTTTCTTATTGACTTACTAAATAGAGGAAGAGATGAGGGTTAGCCTTGATCCATCCATTAGAAGCACCTGAATTGTTGATTACTAATACTGTGCACATCTTATCCTCAATCCACCTCCAAGTTGCAGCTACTAAGTGGAACTTTGCCTGCATAACCATTTTGTTTTGAACTCCTCTTAATAGTCACTATTCATAGACTTGTAGTTTTTTCACTCTGAGAAAAAAAGTAAAAACCTGATTTAAATTGAGTATGGCAGATTTATTTTTTCGGTGTCTCAACCATTCTTTATGCATTAGCATTTCTGTATTATATATTATGGGGGTGTCTGTAATATTATGATTGTTCGTTACTATAAAAATATGATGCATCTGCCCAATTATCTTTGAAGATAATCATTATTTGTCTTATATTCCACAGATTGGGTGGATCTATGGTTCTGTCACAGAAGATATTCTTACTGGATTTAAGATGCACGCCCGCGGTTGGAGGTCTATATATTGCATGCCCAAGCTTGCAGCATTTAAAGGTTCAGCTCCTATCAATCTTTCCGATCGTTTGAACCAAGTGCTTCGATGGGCTTTAGGTTCAGTGGAAATTCTACTAAGTCGACATTGTCCCATCTGGTACGGTTATAGTGGAAGGTTAAAGTGGCTTGAGAGGTTTGCGTATATAAACACCACAATCTATCCAATCACTTCTATTCCCCTTCTCATGTATTGTACCTTACCTGCCGTCTGTCTCTTGACTAACAAGTTCATTATTCCACAGGTTTGTGATTTCTTCTCGAACAAAATATAGTATATTGCTTGTTCCTTGTAGTCTTGATTTTGACACTGTCCTTCATGATAATTTTTTAAATTTCATGCTTTTCCTAACTGTGATTCTGGATGATTTAAATAACTAAAATAAAAAAGAGTGGATCGAAGTAAGATGAAAAACCATTCATTGATTTTTTTTTGGATAGGCAAATGTTAATAAGTTAGTGGTTATGTTAGTTTCCAGACCCTGAACCTCCTTAAAATTCTTCCGATGTCCCTTAGCTCACCAATCGAGCTACATACGTGGGACTTACGGTTACAAAGGGGACATAACTATCAATGTTTTTAGGTTCAAATTATCAGCATGTTGACGGTAGAGAATTGACCACTTGTTTATCTAAGTATAGATTATTTTCAATATATTGTTTTATGGAAAAACTACAATATACCATATTGTCAACTTTTATTTAATTTTTGTTTTGATAAATTAACTAAGTGAGTCATTAACCTCCATAAAAGATTTTCTTTGTTGGTTAAGAATTATTTTGGTTAGTTTGTCCTAAAATTGGAAATACACGTACAAGGATATCCTACATTGTATTCTCCCCCATTTTCCTCCCTAAAGCTTCTTTCACTACTGACATGAAACTTCTAGCACTCTAAACCTTGTAAATTGAAATGTCTAATATCATATGTAAATGTAAACGTATAGCCTCTCCAAATTTGATCTTGTGTGAAACAGCATTCTACCTTTTTCTGGTAACATATTTAACTTTTTTTTTTCCCTTTCATTTCACTTGCAGATTAGTAACATTGCAAGTATATGGTTCATATCTCTCTTTCTTTCCATCTTTGCAACTGGTATCCTTGAGATGAGGTGGAGTGGTGTTGGAATTGACGAATGGTGGAGAAATGAACAGTTTTGGGTTATTGGTGGTGTTTCAGCTCATCTTTTTGCTGTGTTCCAAGGTTTACTCAAAGTACTTGCTGGAATTGACACAAACTTCACTGTTACCTCAAAAGCTTCAGATGAAGATGGAGACTCTGCGGAACTATACATGTTTAAATGGACAACACTTCTCATTCCACCGACAACTCTTCTCATTATAAACCTTGTTGGAGTTGTTGCAGGAATCTCTTACGCTGTTAACAGTGGCTACCAATCATGGGGACCACTCTTTGGTAAACTTTTCTTTGCATTTTGGGTGATCATCCATCTTTACCCCTTCCTTAAAGGTCTTATGGGACGCCAGAACCGAACGCCAACAATTGTGGTTGTTTGGTCCATTCTTCTTGCATCCATTTTTTCACTTTTATGGGTTCGAATTGACCCTTTTACGACAAGAGTCACTGGTCCCAAATCTGAGATGTGTGGAATCAACTGCTAGAGAAAAGAAAAGCTGGCAGATTGGATAACTTGTTAGTTGCCACTCAACTGTTGTGATTGTATTGCAATTCTTTTGTTTACAGGTTACAGTTTTTTTTTTTTATATTTGTTCGTGCATGTTTAATTAAATTATGTGCAGTTGATGGACTATACAGAAGAGAACAAATTAGAATCAAATTATTTTTAAGGTTGTTATTTTTTGTATCTATTTTGAACATATCTCCCTTTTTTTTGGGAGAAGCTATTTATTGTTTAACTATTCATCAGAAAACCGAACATTCTTGTTGTATACACATCTCTGCTATCTTACAGATTTTCTTCTTATTTGGTTTCATTAACACTCTCATACTCATGCTGTTATACATTTGATATAATTTTCGATCATTCTGATTTCTGACATTGAGCTTAACTTTTATTGAAAAATTGTGGAAATAAAATATACCTTCAACAATTAATTATAAGAAATTCTCTCGCACTATCAACTTTCCCAAGATTAGTTGTGTGAATTTTTGTGTGATGATATGAAATTTGAGCAATCATAATAATACATTCTTCTCAAAATTTAATTAATTTTTTTAGATAGGCAAATGTTGGTAATTGTTATATTAGTATTTTTCTCCTTTGAATTCCTTTAATTCTTATCTCAAACTAGTTGAGCTACCTACCCTCTTCAAAATTTAAAATTTAATTACTATACACTGATAATATAAAAAACTCGTTGAAAGACATCATGTTATAATAAATTTTTATAGTCTGAATAATGAATTTTGATTGTCTGAATGTTTTGAGACAAACTAACTTCAGTCTGAAGATTTTCACTGCATTTTAGGTAGTGTTAGTATACACAAGCATGTGGAAAATCCCCCTCAAAGTACGCAACTTGTGGAAAATATTCGACAAAGAAGATAGTTTATTACATTTCCATTTCTTTGTGTTAACTTTTTGATTCTTTGGATAAAGAGGTCATATTAATCTGGAGTTCGACCATGATGTTAGTCAAGTCTAGTTTAAAATTGTTTCCACCAGTTTCTAATGACTAGATTCATGCACTTTTAAGTGTGGAGAAGAGGGAAATCCAAAATTCGAACCACCATCCTTATAAATAATGTCCCTGGTAACCATAAACTGAACTACGTTTATGAAAGCTATTTTTTTTCTTTCTAACATCATAAATATTAGCACGAGAACCTTAAGTTCTCCCAAATTTGGCCCATTATAATTATGTCATGGCTCAATTTAGTCTCGCCAAAAAAATAATATTCAAACTAATCTTTGACATTTTCATATTGAGGACAAATTAATCTATTTGTTACAATGAGTCGGACATTAATTTGTCTTGTGTATAAAAATATCATAGACTAATTTTATATTACATTTTGTTAGAGACTAATTTGGACAAAAAAAATTACGAGGGACCAAATTGGATTTCACTATTAGAGTCGTTTGCCGCACATGATATAATAGAGACACGATAAGCTATAAAGCAGGATAAAGACATAATACGATATAGATATAATAATAGTTATTTTATCATGTGTTCGATGCATACATGATAGCAAATACGATAACATTAATTTAACATGTCATGCTTATGAATTAATTTCCTTTGCATATCAAAAAAGAGAGTGCAGCTTTTTCCCTTCCTCACAAGAGCGTCGCCGCCGCCAACCCCTTCAATACAAACGTTTTTGCAGCGATGTAGCTACTGCTAGTGGTGGTGCGATGAGGTCATCCCTCCGCACCACCGTTCCACCGCATCGAAATAACCGTTAACACCCTTTCTTCCGGTAGCCGCCATCTTTCACATCACGTCGTCGCCTGCGTTTTCTCTCTTTTGGGTTGTACAATCAAACACGAGTAACCCTCCATGGTTGTTACTCTTGGGTTGCAGTTATCGAGATCGGATTCCAGTTGAAGTTTACTTTTTAGGAAATTTATTCTCTTTGGTGGTATTGGGAGCTTAGAGTTTATTTTGTTGTGTTTTCAATTTTCGGGAGGTGACTGTATTGGGAGGTAATTGTGTTGGGTCCAACTCATCTAGACTTGTCCATTTCGTTGTTTTGCGGAGCTCTCTACTGTGTATTCATGGAGTGTTTTTGTTTGTTTTGTCTCGTCCGGCTCATCTTAAGTTAATGGTGATGCGAGTGGTGGTTGATGTTAGTAACATAAGGTGACGACCGTTGGTTTTTTGAGTTAACGATGATGTGGGTGGTTATTGGTGTTGGTTACATATTGTTTTTGTTGTTGGGTTGGAGTTGAAACGTAAATGGTGTCTTTTTTGTGTGGTGGTGATATTTTGGTGTTGATGATTAGAAGCTTGTGAGTTGGTTTTGTTTTTGGGGATTTTTTTTTCCTGTTTGTGGTGCTTCATGCTGGTTTACATGGTGGTGTTGATACTTGGTCTTTTGTGTTGCTCATCGTGGTGATGCTCGTGGTGGCTGGTGCTGATTTTTGGTGAGGATTAATGGTGGTTTTTGTGGCGGTGGTGTTGCTGGTGCTTGTGGTGATTTTTGGTGGTTGTTAGTGATTATGTTTTTTGCGGGTTTTCTTCTATGAGTTTGTTGTAATGGGGTTTTCAAATACATAGGTGGTGATTTTACCTGTGCTCAACTGCAGAAGAGAAGCAAAGTGCGGTTACCCGGATTTTTGGTAGGATTGATGGTTATTTTTTATGGGTTTTGCAACTGTTTGACACAAGACTTGTTTCTACTATTGTCTAGGCGTTTAGACTTTGGTTTTTGGAGATGACTTTTTGGTTACGGTGTTTAGTTTTTATTGGTTTGGGGGCCCTCAGTGGAGGACTGGAGGATGTTTTTGGTTTGTTTGCATTTGATGCATGAATGTTTGTTTGGGTGTTCCACATATATACGACACACTTTTTCTTTGTATGTTCCTACTTAAGTCTCCTAGCTAAGCATTCCTTGTACTTGCTAAAATTCTTTGCGTTTTGAATAAACTTAATTTTAGCTTCTTGAAAGTTTTTTTACACACACTTCGTAATGAAATGATAAATTTACCCTTGTGAAACAATTACAATGTTTTTTTTCAAATTATTTTATAATATTATAATATTTTACAAATTAACAAAGAATAAATATGTAATTAAATACTTTTATAAAATTTTAAACAAATCACCGACACTATTAAATAAACAATTTTATAAGATTTAATTTTTTATTTATTTTAACTTATATTTTATATGAATAAATAAGTAAATGATTTTCTTATCTATCCATAAGGGAATGAAGTAAACAAGTAAAACATATTTTATTCATAATAAGAAATTGAATGATTGACTCATGTGGTTAACTAGCTTTATCAATAAAACAAATTAAGCTATACTCCAAATTTCCAATGACTAGAAACCTTTTTCTTAAGGATTAGGTAGTAACAAAAAACAGAAAACTATTCAAAATAAGAATTATAATCGGCTCTGTGAGTTTATCCCAATTTATAACGACATAATATATGTAGGAGGGGTTGAATAATTTTTTCTCAACCCTAACATATATTTTGCAATGTCTCTGAGATAATTTTAACATGTGCAAATTTGCACATAATAGAAAAACCCTTTTAACATTAACACCATCTAATGTAATTATCTTATCCTATACTATTTAACCACTAAATAGATCTTTAAAATCCCAGTTGACACAGACATTGCATGATATATGCAGGGATCGGGTTTTGAAACAAAATGAATCAACCATCCTCTCCTCTACATTTCCCATTTCACAGAGCAAAAAAATGAATCAACACCCATTGCCCTCAGCTTCTCCATCAATGGCAGACTGGTCACAACTCCCAAAAGATCTCCTCCAACTAATTTCCTCAAAACTTGATAGCGAATTCTACCAACTTCGCTTTCGATCCGTTTGTTCATCATGGCGATCTTCCGTTCCCAAAAATCATCATCACCATCTCACTTTACCTTCTCACCTCCCAACACCTTCCGATTCCAACAATCTCCATCATTCCAAAACCACCACTTTCCCTCTCTCCAAACGAACCATTTTCCTAATCACACCCCCCACAAATCATCATCAAACCCTAAACAACAACCCTTGGTTGATCAAAATTGGTCCTGACTCACGTGATCGAACTCGTCTCTGGAATCCTCTCTCACGTGACAAACAATTACCTCTTAATTCACCACATATCATTAATTTCAACGAACACCGTGTCATTGATCTGGGACGGGAATTTGTAATCGGTAATTTCAACGAGTACAGCTCGTTATATATGGAAAAGGTTGTTGTTCTTGATGCTGACATGTGGGGAGGAAAAGATCGTTGTTCGGTTCTTTTAACTATTCATATTTCTGGGAAAATTGCGTTTTTTCGAGGTGGTGATGAGCGGTGGACGATTGTACCTGAAATGCCGTCGCCTTTTGATGATGTTTGTGTATTTAAAGGGAGGCCGGTTGCGGTTGATGGTACCGGTAGGACTGTTGCGTTGAGACCGGATTTAAGTTTGGATTTGGTGGCTGAGCCTGTGTTTGGAGGAGATAAGAAATTCTTAGTGGAGAGTGATGGTGAGTTATTGTTGGTTGATAAATATTTGTCTTGTTTTCGTGATGGTAATTTTTTGGATCATACCAATGTTCCATATGGTGATGTTAACGTTGTTAATTTTGACGTTGATGATGATGGTGAGATTTTTAGGATTGGATCGGAGAGAGCTGTGAGATTTGATGTGTTTAGGCTTGATGAGAAGGAAAAGAAGTGGGTGGAGGTGAGATATTTGGGGGATAGGGTTTTGTTTTTGGGGGAAGAATGTGCTTTTTCTGCTTCCGCTTCGGATTTGTGTATTGGCAATGGGAATTGTGTGATATTTAGGGATTATGTTTTGAACGATTTTCATTCCACTGATGTTGGCAACAGTGTTTTTCACTTGGATCAACGTCGAATTTCACCGTTGTCTGATTTTCCTAGTTACTCTAAGCTGTTTTGGCCACCTCCAGAATGGGTCGGGTTGCGTTGACAACAACGTAATATGCGTCTTGGATTGAAAGGTTTGTAATTTAAAACTGCTGAATTGTGCTGGTCTTGGAATTACACTTATCTGCTAAAATTGTTGTAGATAGATTTCTACAAAACACCAGATGATATTATTTATAATATTTTTATGTTAATGTACACATCAACTGTGTTTTTGTTGTTAGATTGAATTATTTTTTTCAACATGAACTCGTAAAAATAGAAATGTTGAAATCTTTTAAGTGATTATTACTTTTTGTATAAAATGAAATTATCTTATTTAACTTGTTCATAAAATGCTTTAAATTCATGGGAGCCTTTTCATTAGGATCTAAATGCTTTAGTCACTTGAGAAGTTCCTGTAAGATAGAAACTAGCCCAAACTGAGCCATACTAATAATTAAGGGATTATTTCTTTTAGAAAGGCAAATGTTAATAAATTGTTAGATGTTAGTGGAGATTGGGATTTGAACCCTGCTCCTTCGTCTCACTATTCCAACCACCAGGCCTCCCTTATGACTTGTTGTGTCTTGCATTTTGATTGAAAGGTTTCTAATGTGAAAATAGAGAATCATGCTATCAATAATCAACATTTACTAATTAGTATTGTTGTAGATGTAGATGCGGTTCTAAAAAAAGCATTGATATTACTTCATTCTGAATGCACTCATTAGTTTAGTTTGACTTTCTGTTGTAAGATTAGATAAACTTTTCAGTAAGTACTTACTTGTAGAAAATAGAAGCTGATATGCTCGTACAATGATAAGTTTTTTTTTTATTGAGGGAATGACTGAGTTTTTTTATTTTATTTAATAAGTATGAGTTAAAATTAGTCTCTATGATTCACTTCTTTCATTAGCTTTTTCATTTGACTATTTAGTAAGCACGCGTAAACTTATGAAAGCTTTTCTTTATAAGTTCGGAACTATGTACTAGAACTCATTTGAGAAGTGACCATGAAATTCACTCTAACTGCATATATACCATAGGATCGAGTTCCTAGTCAGTATCTAGTTTGTGCATAGACTTACTTACTGGGTTTCAGTTTTGGGGGTTGAAAATAGGTACTTCATGGGCGTGTTTTTCAGTTTTCATTGATAATTAATTTCAATATTCAGTCCTTGTTAGATTGAACAGAGATTGTGATGGTTACTTCAGTGGCAGTCTAATAAAACACCTTGTTAGATTGAGATTATTTATAAACTTATAAACCGCTCTGAATATCTATGTCCCCGTGGAATAACTTGGAACACAAGTTGTAGAAGGCCAAAAGCAGAATCGGGATATTTTTTTACAACTAATGGGTTATCACTCAAGCGAATATCATTACAAAGAAATGACTTAGTCAACCTTTGAATTTTGTATAAAAATAGGTTATCAAAATAGTGTGGTTAAATAATGACAGTAAATACCAACATATGGTTGGATTGAGTGGTAAGGGGCTCGGGCTATATTAGAGGAGGGGTTAAGGGTTCGGTTCCTTTCTCTTGCATACGGAGAAAACCTAGAGTTCATGTTTAAGAGGGAGGATGTAATATAATTAAATATTGATAATTTCTAGAATTCATACAATTCTGCTGATGTGATATTGGGGTTTAACTTTTATGCATATCAGAAGAGAAAATTACATAAGTATCCATGTAACTTTCAATGTCGGCAGTGTCAACGTCGGTGTAATTTTCGTGTCCGGTGTCCGTGTAACTTTGTCCGTATCCGTGCCGGACACCGGGCACTTCTGTGTTACATAGATTTAGGATATGGAGCGTCATAGGTGGTGTGAGTGTAGTCTTTTGGCTTTGGTGTTGGTGGGTTCTTCAATTCTGATTTCTAATTGATTTTGAAAACCAAACTTGAAGAGATGGGAGTGGTTTTACTCCCACTGGTGAGGGAGAGAACACAAGGCAAGAGGAGATGTTAGAGAGAGTAAAGGAAATAATAAGATGTGTAAGGTGTATTGTATCATTGTAGTTACATATTAATCCAATGGCTATAATTATGGTTCCATTATGGACCAATACTTTCATAGGTCCAGGCTAAATGGCACCTCAGAAGATAGTATGATTTTGTAATGTGGCAGATAAAAGTGCTGCTAAAATGATAGTGTATTAGTGTTAGTGCACTATTGTGCTTAGTTTGTGTTGTTTGATTGGATAAACTTCTCAAACAACACTAATATAGAAAAAGAAACATTAAACGTTCTTGCATTGACTATGAGTTTTTCTAAGTAATTAGTCTTGTATTTGCACTTCAAAATTGTTCAGAATGTCTTTCTTTTAACTTTTTAATTTAAGTAAGGGTTTGACATCATTTTTGCTTGTTAAAAAAAAGAGTAAGGGTTTGACAAGTGCAGCTTGAGATTTAATGTAAGGAATATAGGTTTTTAGACATAATTCGTTCACTAGAATTTAGTAGATCTATAGCAGCCAAAATTATATCCCTGAAATGTGGAAGATTTCGCTATCCCCAATAGTTGAAGTTTATAATCTCCATGTTGTTGTAGTCCATACTTCATATAACTGTCTTCTAATCAAGCAAACATTATATTAATTTTTTAGCTAATAGTCATCCCCGTTGTTATAACCCCAGTGGTTTGGTGGCGAGGACATTTTACGTGGGTGCCCATATTTGATGCCGAGTCTCTACACACCAAATTTTTCAGTTAATAGTTTGATTTCATTTCTATATAAATATTACCAAAATAAACCTAAGAAGGACCATGTAGTTACACTGTGGGAGAGAGATCGATTCAAATTATATGTTGGTGACTTGGTGGAGACTTAAATTTATGGGGAGCTCTTTGCAATTGCATTGAGTATAATTTGAATTATTGATAAAACTTTATGACAAGATAAAAGTATTATTTGATAACTATGTGAATGCTGTTCTAAGGTGATCTAGTGCAACTATTGTCACTCTATTTTAAATTTGAGGTATTCCTTCCCACGGTCATCTACCTCGGATGTCTTGCTTTTGTCAATGCCATCAGGCTTCTTATTTCTCTCTGATATTTAACCGTTGTACCTGCTTTTGTATCACCTGTCAATTGTCATCATAGATTGTATATATTTGGAGTCCATGTTTTCTTCCTTTCATTATAATATTGATAATTTCTTATAGTTCATAAAAGATCTGCTGATTGGGGTTTAACTTGTATGCCTATCACAAGATAGTATGAAGAAGAAATATTCTTTCTTGATTATTTCTTAATATTGAATTTATTTTAATTGTAGGCTGTGAAGGACTCCTTTTGGTGCAACTTTTGGCAATGCTGCAGATGATTGTGCACATAGAGAGTGGGGAATGTTTCTGTTTATTTTATTCTTGTATAGTTTTGATGTATAGGGGACATAAATTGGAACAGTATAACTCGCTCAGGATAGTGTCCATCATTCTGTTTATTTCTAATTCAAAACAATTATAAGGATTTATTGTTTGTCAAACTTATCTGTTATTGTTTGATCATGTTGATCATTGCAATAAAATACCACTTGCAATTTATATTTGTCTAAACACTTTTTTCCCGAAGAAATTAAACTAGCCCACCCAAATCGGCACCCAAGACCTTGATGGGAAGCATGCGTACTACAAGGTTCCAAACCAACACCACTAGGTCAATCCAAGTGGATTTATTGTCTAAACACTTGATATTAATGGTGCACTATGTATTTTGGTGAGTGCATTTTGCTACTCTTGTTCTCTCTAAGTTAATATAGTTTTTTTATCTTCTAATTTGACTTGTTTTAACTTTTAGGATTTAAAAAACAATGTTAGCATTGTTTTTGGATCTAGACCTTAGATAATGATGGTGAAACTCACATTCTCTCACAAATTTGGTATCTAAGGTGAGAATCAAATTTGACAAGTGAGTGTATGCAAAATCTCATAGGTCGTACAATCACAAAGTTAAAATTTCAGAGATATTAGATGTGTTATTTAAGAAGACAATTTTTGTCATGTTTTCTTTTCTTGAATTAAAGCGCTTTTAAAATAATAAAGCGAAAGACAAACTCTCATTGGAAAGTGAGTATTTCTTTAAATGTATTAGACAAAGAAAAATATAAAAATGACATCTAATTTGAGACAAATGAAGTAGAGTGTGACTTATTTTGAAATATGAAAAGTGACAATATATACTCTCTATTCTTAAACACATGTCGCAGTCAATCACTTCACACATGTCATTACGCAATTTTGAAAATATTCATTAATACAAATTGAACATCTTACATGCTAACATTTGTATCTACATTGTTAGCCTATACGGTGATACAGGAAGTGCGCTAGGGGAGAAAATTTGATTCTAAAAGATTTTGCGAAAGTGTGGGTTAAAATTGTTTATGACTATTAAATCGTTTTTGATGATGATAACAAAAGTAAGGCAATGAAGGTAAACAAAGATTCATATATGAACTGAGAGTTTCAATATCGAATCTTAGAATACAATTCAACAATCAATACACACGTTCAAATTGCAAAACTAAACTATCTTAAAGCAAATCTATTTGCAATAAATCACACTAGCAACTAATGAACACAGGATATACAAATCAAGTGTTTGAAGTTTACTTTCAACTTTGATTGTAAGAGAATTAAATTGAAAGAATCTCAATTGATGTAATTGAGATTAGGCAATGTAAAATAGTAAACTCACAATCAAATTATGATAACTTCACACAATGAATTCATATACAATTAAAATGCCGAAATCTAAAATGATACGAAAGAGAAGAACACCGAGATTTATAGAGGTTCCCCCTTTTCGTCTTTGCTAGGGGTACTCCTCTCTTCGGGATAGAAAACGCCTCTATCACGGTCTTCCACTATGATGAAAAATGTTTACAAATGTATGATTGCAAAGATTCCTTCAGCTCCCTAGTCTTTTATGCAAAGCAATCACACACAATCCAATCTTCAAGACATCTTGAAATTAGACATCCACAAGATCTTCGAATCTCAAACTTCCATGCAATCCCTTGAACTTCTACAATGAGAATTCGTCTTTGCTATGTTAGAAACTTTGATCCCCTTGAATCTTTGTGTAGTTGAGAAACAACCCCTAAAAATCCCTCTGGAGGTGAAAAATGCTTTCTTTTCTCAGGTCCTTGATCTCACACCAAGACTCTTGAGAGAAACAAATCTTACAAGTCCTATAGCACCATAACAATCTAGACCTTTACACTCTACGATGATCTTAGAAAAGTGTTCAATCTGAAGAAGATGGAGAGAGAGAGAGAGAGAGAGAGAGAGAGAGAGAGATTGAAGATTTCAGAGTCTATTTGAAAAATGTTTCAATGAGAAAAAAGTGTGTTGCTATGACTATATATAAGTGTGAGTGAAAAGAGCTAATTTTAGTCAAAAATAAAGTGCTTGAATCGATTCAACTAAAGCTTGATACGATTCAATAATGTGAAAAGGAATTCTGGAAAACATGAATATTGATACGATTCATAACAACATTGATATGATTTAGACAATTTCCAGATGAAGATTGAAACGAAAACTTCCAAAGGAGAGAGTTTGAACCGCATCATGAGATCCCAGATGAAGATTGATTCAAATCAAAGAACATAAATATGTATCAATCCGGCCAAAAGTTTAGTCCCCTAGCAAGGACGAAAATGTGGAACCTTTATAAATCTCGGTCTTCCACTATGATGAAAAATGTTTACAAAGATTCATTTGATTCTCTGATCTTCTATGCTAAACAACCACACAAGATCCAATCTTCAAGATCTCTTGAAATTAGACACGCACAAGATCTTCGAATCTCAAGCTTCCATGAAATCCTTTGAACTTCTACGATGAGAATTCGTCTTTGCTATGTCTGAAACTTTGATCCCCTTGAATCTTTGTGTAGTTGTGAAACAACCCCTAAAATGCGCTTTGGAGGTGAAAAATGTCTTCTTTTCTTCACGTCTTCGATCTACTACCACCAAGACCCTTGAGAGAAATAAATCTTACAAGACATATATCACCCTAACAACCTAGACCTCAAACTCTACAAACCCTTGAAGATGTCAAAGTCTTTTAGAGTCTATAAATTGTTACAATGAAAGTGTCTAGCTATGACTATATATAGGTGTGAATGAAAAGAGCTAATATTAATAGAAAATAATGTGTTTGAATCGATTCAACTAAAACTTGATACGGTTCAATAGTGTAAAAAGAAAATATGAAAAACACGAAGATTGATACGATTCACAAGAACATTGATACAATTTAGAAAATTTCCATATAAAGATTGAATTGATTCAAACTTCCAAAAGAGAGAGTTTGAATCGTATCATGAGATCCGAGATGAACATCGATACTATCCAAAAGAACATTCTGTCCTTGGTGTTAGCTGATGTAATGGCGACAACGACGCTATATCATCTCCATTTAGTTTTTTCTTTTTCTGGTCTAGCCCCTTGTATTAAAAAAAAAAAAAACACACACACATTGTGAATACTGAATAGAGATGAAAAGAGAAAAGAAGCAGAAAGCAAACGCAGCGGCATCATCCATGGCGCCGCCGATGTCAGATTGGTCTGCACTCCCGATGGAGCTTGTGAGTCTGATATCGCAGCGAATCGACACTGAAATCGATCTCATTCGCTTCCGATCAGTCTGTTCCAATTGGCGCTCTTCTTCCATCCCAAAGCACCATCTAAACATTCTACCATTCAAATTCCGATCTCTCTCTGATTCCATTAACAACACACTTCCATTCTGCTACCTCTCCAAACGCAGTCTCTTCCTCATCAAACCACCACAACAAACCCTAATTCGTCGTCCATGGTTGGTAAGAATTCGCCAATACTCAACTGGCAAAACCCAAATCTTACACCCACTTCTCTCGTATCAATCACTTTACCCTTTTGATTCACCTCAAACCATCGACTTCAACGAACTCTCTGTCATCCATTTAGGAACTGATTTCATTGTTGATGATGCCTTGCTCTCTGACTACATGTACCCTGAAAAGATCGTTGCTTTCACAGGCAATGAGAAAAAACCTATTGTTCTCGGCGGGTTTACTTGTACCTCAAAACCAGTACTGTTGAAACTTAGCAATGAGAATCAGAACGTTATTCCTGTCATGTCTACCGGGTTGGAAGACATCTGCATTTTCAAAGGGCGGCCTTATGTGGTAGACAAAACTGGACGTACGGTTACTCTTGGACCGGATGACTTGACTGTTCAGTTAGTGGCTCATTCTTTGGTTTCTGGTGGGGACATCAAATTCTTAGTCGAGAGCGAGGGTGATTTGTTGTTAGTAGACGTTTATGAGTCTTTTGGTTTTGATTTAATGGTTAATGTGCTCAGGCTTGATGAGAAGGAGAGGAGATGGGTGAATTTGATGAGTTTAGGGGATAGGGTTTTGTTCTTAGGGAATGGATGTTCGTTTTCTGCTTCTGCTTCTGATTTGTGTGTTTCCAAAGGGAATTGTGTCATCTTTATTGATGACGCCTTCCTCAATTTTGATTTTAAAAATATACAATATGGGAATTGTATTTTTGACTTGGATCATGGTCGGGTTTCGCCTTTGTCTGATTGTCCTCTTGAATATTTTAACTTGTTCTGGCCACCTCCAGAGTGGATCGTCAAAAGAAGCTGAATGCGTAGCTGAGTACGTTATCTTGCATTAAAAGGTTTTTAATGTGATTGTGATATAGCTTCTTTTACGCTTAGTTAATGTTGTTAGATTCGAATAAACTTTTCATTGTTAGATTCGAATAAACTTTTAATGTTGTTAGATTCGAATAAACTTCTGTTGTTAGATTCGAATAAACTTTTCAACTAGTATTTGTAGAAAAACAAAAGTTGTTATGATGTTATCTTGACTATGAGATTCTCTGACTAAATGCACTTCCAATATTTCACAAGCTCTTCATTTTTTTTACATGCAACTAGATTTTATTGAAATCTTAATCTATTTAATGCATTTCGTTACACTCTTTTGTGTCGTAACTTATATGCGACAAAATGTAAAAATGAATACAGGACGTCTCCATGGCAAGTTATTATTAAGTTTCTGAAATAGATTTAACAATGTTGGTGGGTTTGTTTATCTTCTTTTATATGTTCCTTTTGCAGACTATATATTTACCAACAAACTCTTAATTCCTGATTGCATGTTCATATGAAGAGATGCTGCAAAATGAGGTGGAATTTGGTCTGTTGGATAGGTGTTCTAATGGATTCTTCAACTCTCCTTTGTAAGAAAGTTGTGATTTTTCAAGAATTGTTATATTTATGTTATTTTGATGGTGCTATAAACTTGAAACTCAATTGATTAGTTAGACTCCTTGCAGCATTCTATTCTATGGCTCCTTGCAGCAATGCTTTGCTATTGGGGTCAGTTGCTATATTTTTATGACCATAGGTTATGAACTTTACAAAATAAACTAATTACTGAAACTTTTTTAGTATACAAATTTACAGACTTGATCCAGATGGAAATGTTTTACAATAACCATGTATAAGTCTTTACTCGTTATAATTTTCCTTTGATGTGTGTCGGATAAAACAAGCAATTATGTCTTTGTGATCTAGAATCTCTATCTTGTTACTTGGTTTGCTGTCTATTCAATCCCCGGTCTCTGGATGAATGATTCAATTATTACAAAGCACTCATATTCTTGAAAAGCAGTTGACATAAAATATTTATATTTTTTTTACTGCTGTCAAACTGGTTGGCTTTAAATTTGTTTGTTTTGAACGAAATGATTTGTATGGTCTACTCTTCAAGGAAGTTATGGCCTATGGGTCCTTGGAGCTTGACAAAATGGTAGATCAAGTTTGGTTACAATACCATGTCTGAATGAAATTATTTGTATTGCATTGTGATTAGTTTGATGTTTTGCTACATTTTACACATCAAACATTTAATCTGTGTTCGTTGATTACTTGATAGCTGAGTATAGGGTGGCCTAGTTGGGGTGTAGTTCGCGTCTGCCAACACACTGCAAATAGTACTGGTTATAACCAGTATCATGTAGGTTACAATTATTCGCATAGTGGTCCACATTGTTTTTTTCTCCGCCTTTGATAAGGTTTAACACATACCCATCCTCCTATTCTCTCTGATAATATTTATGCTTTCAAATTCTAATGTGGAAGTGAACACACACTACTCACACATGCTTTCCCCCCTTTTTACTGGCTTTGAAATAAATTAAAGATAAGAAATGAGAATACTTTCTTAGTAGCTAGCGTCTAGCAGTAGTGACTGTAGTTGCATTATGAGAGTACCATGGTAGTGGCAGTACCTGATGGCCACTCTGACGGATGATTTCAGGTAGAGGTATGTCAGGTTTTGACTGAGCTAGCCCTTAACATGTCATTCTTTAGTCCTTCTGATAGGAATTGTTCCTTCAGAGCACCTTCCATTGTTGCGTCAAAGCTGATTTATTGGCTTGGAATTTGAAGAGATTTTGCTCTCTCCAAAAGTGTGCCTTTCTAGATGGAAATTTAGATGATGAGAAAGAAAAGTAGTAGTTCACCTAAATCTTGTGATTTTTGAGGTCAGGGTAATCAAAAGCTGGTTGGTGTGAAACGTGAACACAGTCAATCATATCTCCATGTGGATTCTGCTTTCACAAACCCAAATGTGAACACACACAAGTTACAAGCACTTACAAAATGAATTGTTAATACCTTTATACTATGAAATTTACCTTTTCATTGATTAATTTTTGTTCCAAGTGAAATGAGGTTCTTTAAAAATGTCTTTTGACATAAAGCTTAATCTGGAATTAATAGTACCGTATGCCACTAAGATAACAGTGTCAATACTTGTATGGTTGTTCCCCTTTCAACTTATATGTTTCTGGAATGTGGAATTAAATATTCTTCCTTATGAATTTTTAGTCTTCTTTGCTGCCAGTTTTCTCATTCTATGCCATAAAGCTTAAGCTGGTTAGTGTCGTACTCTGTTAACAGTAATTGGATTAGAACTGGATCTATGTCAATCACAAGTTTGACCACTTAATCATAATACTTTGGCGCTTCATTTCAGGAATAAGTATAAAGTGAGTTTGATAATTAATAGAATAAAGTGGAATGAATTGCCCAAAGTGTTTGGCATAAATATGGGAACTGAGAGAAATAAATACATTCAAATTACCTTACTGGCAGAACACTCTCTAAACTCTGCCAATGACAACTAGGAAACTCCTGATGCTAGTTGTATTATTCAATTGTTGGAAATCAGTGTCAATGATACAAACGAAGTTCAGTTTGAAGGTTTTCACTGGTTTTTAGGTTAAAGAAAATTTATGTATTTGGTTCAAAGTTTGGTGTTTTGTTTATTTGGTTATTGGTATTCCTATTTTAGATAACGGGAAAGTATGCGAAGAGAATACTTCAATTTAATTCTTATAATTCTTTTTTGAGTTAGGATCCTCTCCATTTATAAAATAAATAGAGATTGTCATTTAGAAGGATATACACACAAAATATAGATTGTGGATCCTACCAACAAGTGGATCCCACCATCATTAATTATTTTTAAATTTTATGTGTCTATCCCTTCAAATGGAATATATGGAGGAGATCCAAAATGGAGAGGATCTTGACTCATTTTTGTTGGCTGCGGTCTCTTGGTGAAGAAAGAATTACCATGGTTGGTTTCCCACAAATGGCACTTGTGTCACATTGTATTGCAAGGCTGCAAGTATTTCTTGATGATTACATCTTTTTCTTTGATTTCATACTTGTGTGAATGCTCAAGTTTTTATTATCAAAATTCTAAAGCGAACTTATTATCATAAGCATTTACCAGGGACATTACTTTCGAAAATACCCCCAACGTGACTTAAGTCACGGAGGTGTTAAAAGCAGCGTGACTTAAGTCACGCTGAAATACAACCTACGTGACTTAAGTTACGCTGAAAACTCACACTGAACTCCAATGTGAATTAACTCGCGTTGGTTGTCTTTCAATATTTGCTTTTGCTTTTGACGGTGAACTACGAGTATTTCTTTTTCCTTGTTCCTTTGAAGCCTGATATTGAAAGCAAACTTGAATAGGAACCTTCGATTCAAATTTAAAAAAGTAATATGAAATTATTAAAAAAATAGAAGGAAAAAAATGTTGTAATTACGATGCTCAGGGAATACGAACCAAAACAAAGGGATCATGTTGCAGAATAATCAACAATCACTATAATTTCCTTTTGTTTGTTTCTCTTCATCGCATGAATGTTATAATCCTACTACCTACTAATTTGATTTCTTTCATAGTTAAGGGCAATAGTAAGATAACATAGGAAAATCAACTGCTTGTGTGTTGATTAAACATAAAAAATAAAAACGACTTGAAGAAATAAGTTTGTGTGTTAATCGTAGTTCACCATCAACAACCGAAGCAAATATTGAAAGACACCCAATGTGAGTTTTCAGCTTGACTTAAGTCTGGGTTATACACCTAACTCACACGGGGTATTTTGTGCAATTCAATTAGGAGGGAGATTTTTTGTTGGGAGAAGAGCAAGGACAATATTTGACAAAATTGGTTCCATATTTTTCTTTAAAAGCAAGTTTATTAATGCGAGTACAAGGTACTCCTTTTGAGCTCTACATATATTTGTAATGAACCAGACCCTGGTACTCCTTTTCATGCTATCAACCACCTCCGTTGGTTGGGTAAACCACCTTCCTGTTAAAAAGCATGCAACCAAATGGTCCAAGAAATTGACGAGAGAGGAGATTTGTGCCAATTATGCGCCTCATCGTCCCCTTCAAAATGTCGAATTTCAACATAACCAATTGAAAATGGTTTCTTCTTCTCTTCTTCATCTTCATCAACCTTCAACAACAAAAATTGCAGAAGAAAATAAAGAAACCCTAACGTTTTTTAAATAAAACTAACGGAAAGGACCAAACTGTGTAACAAAGAGAAAATTAAGATACCAAAATAAATCAAATTTCAATTAAGAGACCAAAACGATATTAATTAAATAGTTAAGGGATCAAAAATGCAATTTAACCAAAAAAGTTTAATGGGTTGCACTCACACAACTTGACGAAACAATATTTTAAATTCCTACACAAAGTACTCACATTTGGTGCCCAAAATGTATCGAAGTAACAACAATTTGGTCCTTGAATATGTAACGAGGAGTCACAATAATTTTTATTGTATCAAAATTTCAAAATAGTCACTAATTATGCATTTCGTTAGTCAACAAGGTCTTTGATATTAAAATTGTCCTTCAATGATGATATTAACTCTTTTTATACATGTAACAATATGATATTAAGTAAATACTTATATAAATTGATATGACATTAATATACTCCATCCATTCAATTAATGATGAATGTAGTTCATAATATTGACCACATATATCATTAATTGAATGAATCTAAAAAGTCAAATTTATCTATAATCAGTAACAGAGAGAATATATATCAAGAGACTAATATGATAATATTAACGAAGAATTTTATCGTAAAAGATTATTTTGTATAACAAAGTGCACAATCATAAACTATTTTAAAATTTCAATACATTGAAAGAACTATTATAACTACTCATTATACACTTAATGACCAAAATTATTATTATGTCTATATATTTGTTTAGAGTAATGATATTTGAACAACTTTTTTGATACAACTTTTGGGACAATCTTTTGGTCTCTCTTCTCATTGGTCAAAAACAATAGAGAGAGAAAAAGAAAGAGAGAGAATAAGAAAATAACCTGAGTATGAGAGAGAAAGTTGTACAAAAGTTGTATAAAAATGGTTGTAAAAATATCATTTTTTTATTTTTAATTTTTAAGGAAAAACGTGTTATGTTTTGTTTGCTACTAAGGAAAAGAAACTAAGATGAAAGGAAGGGCAGCATCCATGGCGCCGGCGGCAGATTGGTCTGAACTCCCAACTGAGCTTCTCCATCTGATATCGGAACGTATCGACACTGAAATCGATCTCATTCGCTTCCGATCAGTCTGTTCCAATTGGCGCTCTTCTTCCATCCCAAAGCATCATCTTAACATCTTACCATTCAAATTTCCACTCTTCAAATTCCGATCTCTCTCTGATTCCATCAACAACAACAACACTCTTCCGTTCTGCTACCTCTCCAAACGTAGTCTCTTCCTCATCAAACCACCACAACAACAACATCGTCCTTGGTTGATTAGAGTTACCCAAAAATCACTTGGCAAAACCAAATTATCTCAACCTTCTCTTATCTCTTTTGATTTCCCTTACGTGCTTGATTTCAACCCACTCTCCGTCCTTCATTTGGGTTGCGAGTTTCTCATGGAAGAAGATTTTCGTTATCCGTCTGAATTCATGTGCCCTGAAAAGGTCATTGTTGTCACTTGTCATCATGGCAAAAAACTTCTTGCTCTTAGCATCATCAAATATCCTCCGTATCTGTTACTTATCCGCTGCAGCGATGGACATCGTTTCGTGATCCCCAACTTGTCAACACCCATTGTAGACATCTGTTTGTTTAAACAGCAAATTTATGCGATAGACAAAACTGGTAGAACATTTACGGTTGTAATTGACGACTTGAATGTCGAATTAGTAGCTGAACCTGAACCTTTGGTTGGTGGTGGTGGGGACATAAAATTCTTAGTTGAGAGCGAGGGTGATTTGCTGTTAGTGGACGTTTATCATGATGATTTAATGATTCATGTGTTCACATTTGATGAGAAACTCAAGAAGTGGGTGAAGTTCAAGAAGAATTTAAGGGATAGAGTTTTGTTCTTGGGAGATGGCTGTTCGTTTTCTGCTTCTGCTTCGGATTTGTGTGTTTCGCGAGGGAATTGTGTGATCTTTATGAATAATATATTTTTCTTCTCTCATATGAAAATGAATTTTGGAATGAGTATTTTTTTTCACTTGGATCAAGGACGCCGTCAGCTTTCCCCTTTGTCGAATTATCCCGATTATTACAACTTGTTTTGGCCACCTCCGGAGTGGATCGTCAAAAGTTGCATTCCTAATTGAGTACGTTATCTTGCATTGAAAGGTTTCTCATGTGATTGCGATATTGCATTATTGTACTTGTAGATAGAATTTTTTTGAAATATTATATGAATAAATGCAGAACATCACCATCCTTATGTTAGATAGTTTTGGAATATAATAATGAACCCGCTCCTATTGTTTGGAATCAGATTTTCTCACTCTGCCATATTCAATACATGTTACGTAATTATGACAGAAGAATCTTGGTTTCTTAATTGGAATAGACATTGTGAAAAGTGAAGTTCTAAGTTACTTATCTCTGACCGCTTTCGTCCTCTTTGTTTCTTGTTTACTTAGATTAAGTTTTGATAGTTCATCCTTTGTTTTTTGTTACTGTGGCAGCTTTTGCTGCTGTAGTATTGTTCACGAAGACTCGTTATTTTGAAGGAAAGTCGAATTGCAAGCAGCGACACAAGGAAGTGAATATTTATTCTGTAAGGTTCGGGTCATGGAGTTAATGGATGAATGCATAGGGCCGTGTGTACTGACTGTTTTCATTTATGTAGGGAATATATCATTGATAAAGAGACCTGGACCTTAAAGTGGAACGTTTGTGGTATGATGGGTGGATTTATGATTTGCTTTTTGCTTTTTTAGTTATATGTTTTTGCAATATGTACTCTCCTATGGTTGTCAAAGGCACTAACAATATGTACAAAGAATTGGAAGCCAAACTTTAGAACAGTAAATAAAAAAAATGCTGGTATCTGTGGATAAGCAAACAACACACACAGACCCAAGAGACAGAGAAATGCAGTCACTTCTGAAGACAACATCTTAGTCTAACAGAAAGTTATTATGTTTATACCTGATTCTATTTTCTTGATGGAAGATTTGGATGGTCCTATTATAATTTAGGCATGGATGATATCAGTGCTATTAGTTGCAGCAAAAGATTATGTAACTTTTTATAATGTCTCAAATTCTGTTTATTGAAATATTTAGAATACACGATTCTATTTTCATTCATACAAAAAGGTTATTCTATTTTGTTGTTCTTAGTTTAATTGAATCATAGACGATGTCGGTGTTTTCAATTGCAACAAAATTTTCTGAAATTTCATTATGAAATGATGGTGAACTGATATATTTGAGATTTGAAACATGACTTTGGCAGGACCGAAGAGAAAAATCTCTCAGAATTGCCTTGTAAAGTAGATACATATTTAGATGCTAGAGTGCTGCGGTGTGTTTTGCTATGTTTTTGGTCTTGGCAGTGTGTTTTTTGCGTTTCTGTCATGGGGTTCTCTGGTTAGGCTTCTTCTTGGAGTTTTTCTCTTGTTTGTGCTGCTCTTGTTGGGTTGCTGTTTAGCTGGTGCTCTTTGGGTTTTTTGGGAGTGAGGCAGGGGTATGCTTGCTTCAAGTAAGTATATTTTAGCCTCATTGTTCGATGCCATGGGTTTTGGGTGTTCCGTATATATGCGGCACCTTTTGTATGTCCCTCGTTCCTTCTATCCGCGAGTTGGTGTGCGCCTTGCATTCTCTCGACGTGAATAATATTTGCCGTTTCAAAAAAGAAAAAGATGCTAGAAAGCTCTTTGATAGTAATGTTATTTTCTTTTGTGTCGTGACCTTCTGTATTGTTTTCTATAATGACAAACAAAACTTTCCTAAATTTTATGTGCATATCTTTTTCCCAGACATATAGAGTTGTTGACTGAATTTTCCCGTTGTTTTCTGTTTGGTATAAAGTAAAATGAATGGAAATGCTAAAGTAAAAACTACCTAAACATCTTTTCTTTATCTCTATACTTTCATCTCTTCACCATAATTCAATTCTCTTTAATTCACTTCATATCAACTATAAGGTTTGTTGTGTTTAAGTGTCTCCTACCATTTCAAACTTCTTATGTTCCCTTAATCTACTGTCCTCTGACACTTGCAATAAAAAAAGTGATGGAAGAACTCAGCAAATATTCGAACTTTTCTATAGTGATTGCAACCTTTAGTCAAAGTAGTCCTCCCCATAGTCAACCACACAACTTAAAATGAACAAATACATTAATATTTGAAAGGCCTAAAAAGTAAAGTTTTGTTCGAAGTTACATATGGAATGAAAAAGTTGCCGCATGTTGTTTAAAAGTTCATACCCTTTATGTAAACTAGATGCTAACTCGCATAAAATACTTATAAAATCTTGCTAACCAGTGCCCCCAGAATATTGGTTAAGGAATCCTCAAATATAAATTTTGCTTTGAAAATGTAAGATTTTCTTTTTTATGAAATAATAATTACTACCTTTTTTTTTTTATAAAAACTTACCTATTTTGTTTGGTTAACAATGCCCATGAAACACGCATTCTCCTTAAAGAAAGGTGTCACAAGATATGCCACAAGCAAACAAGACATACATGAGGGTCCATTCCCAATTATAAACACCTTACATGATATGAGAGCCAATCTACAAAACCCCCGTAACAACACTGCCCCTTGAACCTATTGCACAACAGAACAGTCCCACCTGATAAAAAACATAATACAGAACAAAACGGATTGGAATACAAAGAAAAGACTTGGCAGATGTATAACTTGGCAAAGATGGTAGAGGAAATACACAGATGAATAACTTGCCAAATACAAATGACACGAAAGGTAATTGAGACATAAGGATCTCGGTCCACGCCACTAATGACCACCAAACACCTAAAGTAAATGCGATAAATACATCTCCAGTTCCGTAGCCAAACGGGCAAGGAGTTAGAGATACGACCATGATGTCAATAATTAAACTCTTACTTTTCCTCTAAAGAATTGTGAAACGTGGTTCTGAAATATGCGTTTTTGAAAGGTTAATTTGATATTAATTTGTATGCGATTTGGATTTGAATTTGAATTTACTTATGATTATAAGTAGTAGATTTTTTATTGAGTTTTGATGATATGTATTTTGAGATAAGTTTCATTATGTTGTGAAATATGGTTTTAACATTGTGTTTTAAGAATGATGTTTTGAGAATTACGGATATAATGACGACGACCTAGGTGCACCTGGTATATGATTTCGATTAGGGAAAGTTACCCATTAGATGAGCCGCCCCTATGGAAAAGGCTACCATTAGGAGGAGAGGGCTATCAACGAGATGGAGCTAGTTCTCGATTCACCCATTTTGTTTATTTTCACCAAATGGAGTTTTCTATATTTTCTTGAAAGGCTTTTATCAAGATTTTTGGCAATATATTTTTAAAGGCTTTTATTATGATTTTCAGCAATTTATTTTCAAAGGCTTGTAACTTTATATTCATGTCTTTACGATGTTGGATTTTCATTGAAGTATTACTATTTGATTGGAAATATTTACAATGTGTGGATTTTAATGCGTATAAACGGTTGCGGATTATTAGAATTTTATACGGCTACTAGATTTGTAAATTGACATTAGATTTTGAGAAAAGTAAATAATTGTGCCCTCGTGTGTTTTCCTTCTAGTTGGTAGTGGTTGTTGTCTCTCACTAAGTCCTTGTGACTTACTCTTTCATTTTCTATTTTTTTTCATATTCCCAAGCAGCTAAGTAGAAAGCTGCTAGTAGACTTGAAGTTCATCTGTAACCTTGATGGATGTCCCTTTGTTTATGTATATGTTGAACCAGAGTATCTGCAGCTATTTGGAGTTTAGGAATGTTTTATTTTTGAGATGTACAAATATGTAAATATGTCATTTTGAAATTCTGGATGAGAATACTGGTTCATAAACAGGATTAAAATCTTGGAAAATGTTCAAAATACAGAGGATACTCTGTCGAAATTTCAGTGGATATCAATTTATAAATTGTAAATTATAGTTTGTCAAGTGTCGTCAATAGGCTTGCCGGACTAGGTTGTTCTAGTTCGTGCTCCAGTCACGATTTTGGAATTTTGGGTCGTGACAACTTAACTTTCTAGGATGAAAAGGTAGAGAGATTCGACCTTCTAAAAGGCTCTCATTATATATATTTAACTTTTTCAAATATAAGCTCAAGGAGACGAGTTACATCAGTGATCAGCCATCACTGGTCCAAATAGCAACATGTTTATTACATTATTATAAGTGATGCATATCTGAATAAACCGAGCCCTTGTCATCAAAATAAGCTGAGCCCTTGTGATTAATCAATCTGTGTAGCTCAGAAATAAGCCTATGTTTATAAAATGACTTTCTGCATGTTCTTTCAGTAAAAAAAATTGTGACTAAGTAAACCTAATCTAACTAAACAAGAAATAGAGAGGACGAAACCGGTAAGAGATAGATAAGTAACTTAGAACTTCATTTTTCACAATGTCCGTTCCAATTAGGAAACCAAGATTTTTCTGTCATAATTAGGTAACATGTAGGCAAGTCAAACACCTTTAGCCCTTGAATATGGCAGAGTGAGAAAATCTGATTCCAAACATTATTATATGCATAAATAATGTGAACACACAATTTCCTCTGGGAACACACAAATCCGAAGCGGAAGCAGAAAACGAACAGCCATCTCCCAAAAACAAAACTCTATCCCCTAAGTTCTTCTTGAACTTCACCCACTTCTTCGCTTTCTCATCAAATGCGAACACATGAATCATTAATTCATCATGATCAATGTCTACTAACAGCAAATTGGTTTTCTGTAGACTTCTTGGAAAGTAGAGTGTCTGCTGTTTACATAAGAGTTGAAATTCGAATGAAGTATTGTGACTACGCTATATAATTGGCATTCTGATAAGATTTCAAATTGAGTAATTAGTTCATCACTTAAATTTGAGTATTGAATAAACCAGACTGAATGATTGTCATATGAGTAGTGATATTTGAACAACCATTTGATACAACTTTTGGTGACAACTTCTTTTTTCTCTCTTTTCATTGGTTAAAAACAATGGAGAGAGAAAAAGGAAGAGAGAGAATAAAAGGATAATGTGGGTATGAGAGAGAAAGTTGTCAAAGAGTTGTCACATAGTGGTTGTACAAATATCATTTCTCTTGTCATATTCCCTTTAAGTTTCGTGATTAAAGTCGTTGAATAAACAAGCATGCAACGAGGGCCATTAAGATGTGTTAATGCACAGGAATCAATTCAAGAAAACCATAATTTGGAATCAATACCTTCACAAGTAGCAGAAGCAGAAAGAGGAAAACAAGGGATCATTAGATAGTAATTTTTCTTGAGCAAAAGTACATTTGTCCAAAAAATAAGAATACATAATAGTCATTGTCAAAGAAACAACAGGACATCATTCTTGGCATTTTTTCTTGAAACTAAACATATATTTTCCAGTGATTCCAATCACAGATCGCAAAAAATATCATTTTGGTCATATTTTGTTATGCTACAAGGCTATAGCCCACTATTTAAAAATATATTGTACTAAATCAAGTATAACCAAAAAAATGTGGTCTGTTTAAATTCCGCTACACTACATCACTTTAGCCAATATTTGTAAAGTAGGGTACTTTCCCTGCCATTTCAACTGAAAAAATAAATAAATAGATTATTCTAGTGCTCTAACTTGCTCAATTCCTTCTAGTAGATGAATGTCAAAACAAGTTTACTTACTATAGCTACATGTGTAAATATTCTTGGTGTTCACCTACAATCAAACAGGTGAGATGTATACATTATATCTAAACTTTATCTCCAATCTTAGAAATTCAATCCACAATAATAACCAACGAACAAGTGAATATGACATGGAATTTTCTCAAGCTGTAGATTACGTCGACCATAATTTAAAAATGATCCGTGAAATCGGCAAATAAGAAGAAGAAGAAGCATAAACTAAATAACTTTAATAAAAGTTAACATAAGTTGTAATCGAATCTCAAGATAAGTGACAGACCATAATGTCTAACTAACAACATTAAGGACAAGGTGATATCAAACTCTCAACATAGACTTTGGGAATAAAAAAACCATTAATGTCTTGACGCGCTGACATATTAAAGGTACCACTTTTGGAATCATAGACAGTAAACATCAATTGCACCAAATTTCTATAATACATTAGCACTTGGTCATCCTCCGTGAAATATAAAGCATTGTCATTGGGACCCAAATCATACATGTAAGGAGCACCGTACAATTGAGCCAAACCATGCATGTAAGGAACACGGTACAATTTAGTCCATGGTGCTTCATTATCATATCCCTTCATAATCCAAATATCCACAAATTTCTCGAACCTTGCAAATATGCACAAGCAATCCATCGATTCACTCAAGGACCAACTATCTGTCTCCAAATTAGGCTTCAAAAGCTTTTGATATGACTCCTTCTCCAAATCAAGAGAAACAATGTTGCGTGAAGAACTCAGAGAATCATATGCCAACCAATTAATGGTACCTCTAGCAAATACTCCTAGTGCACTAATGGAGCCATAATTTGGTAAGTCTTGTATCCTCCTCCAACAATCAGTACCCAAAGTATAACAACAAACTTCATTACTTTTGTCAGGAAAAAAAGAAACTGCAACAATCTTATAAGTATGAGTGAAATGACCATATCCAAAATTATATTTGGTAAAACGGGGAACTCTTTTTCCTGGATTTGCTAACACAGGAAACATATTGAATCTCCTAATGGAAGGGTTCCACAAAACAACAGAATGTCCAGCAATTGTACCATATTCACAGGTGAAACAAAGAATGCCATCGCAAGAGAAAACACACAACTTATCAGCGCTTACAGTGCCCAAAATATCAGGGAACCTGAGTTTGGTAGGCTTGATGTGGGAGTTTGACATTGCTGCATTGAAAACAGAGGGAATTGTGGAATCCTTCAGAATTAGCTTACCTATGACTCTCGAGGTGTTAACAATGAGGTGATGGTTGTGCTGGGAAGCCTTTGAAAATTGAAGATGCTTCTTTGTAAATTTAGGATCGGAGATTAGAGATTTCCACGATTTGCCAAGGCACTGAAGTTGAAGGAGGAGCTTCACCGGAAGTCTACAGAAAATCTCAGCAACCAGATCGAAGGGAAGAGTGGGTAGGGTTCCGGTGACGGTAGGCGATCTCCGCCTCTTGGTGTATTTTCGTTTCTTCTTTATTGACTGAGTGGGAACGCTGTTTCGGTTATCTTCCTTGCTACCAAACTTCATTTGTTGGAGTGGCAATGCAAGAAGGAGATATTGAAGCAAAGATTGGTGAGAAACAAGAGTATGGTTTTATATTGTGGAAGATTTTGATGGTGTGAAATGGATATTAGGGTTCCAAAAATTTGTGCTGTCTAACCACCGAAACGTATTAGGGTTCCGAGGATTAGTGAGAAACAAGAGCATGGTTTTATTGGCTATGATTTTCATAGATACAACGTTTTTGAAAAAGGCTCAAAACTTTAGTAACAAAAAACAGGTTTTGTGCAATGTGCATATACAAATTACTATTGCACCACACCACACACAAGCTTACTTTCCACCTATAACTAAATCACATAATATTTGTTTTAATTTAATAGTGACTTTTATTGGAGGATCACTTGCTTAGTCATAACCACAAATAATTCTATTTGGGCACATTGACACAAATGGAAAAAAGGTAAAAGAAAAAAAATACTAATCTAATATGTTATTTTAAAAGATTAAATAATAAGTACTTTTATTTGTGTGTGCCCAAATACATTTTATTTTTAGTTGTGCCTATATAAGTATTTCTCGTTTTATTGATCCAACCATAAAAACAACTTATGCGTAGTGTAAAACATATATTTCCTATGAACCATTGACTTGGCCCAATAAACAAGGTGAGAAGGGTCACTTCGGAGAAAACCTTGGAAGCTTGTTTTCTTTAAAAGATGGATACATATTTGCAGGGTCGGCCCAATTAAATCAAATGCCCTGCTCAAATATTAAAAACAGATGCCTAATAAAAAACCACAAATTTAAAAAAGAAATCATCCTCTATTTAAATATGTAAAATTAACATCTTGTTAGGTAGGAATCATCCTCTATTTAAAAGTAAACAACTAGTAATTTAGGTAGGAATTTTACTTAGGATCCAACATCCTCGGTAATTTTCTTTCACATTTTATTTTCCGTTACGTTGAAACGTGTAGTTTTTACTGTTAGTTTAGAAAAAATCATTTTCCCCAAAAAAAATCAAATATGCAAAACTTCAAAATATTTTCTTAAGTAACCTTGGATTTTAACCCAAAAGTTTGTTTTCCTTTTATTTTCTTAATCAAGTTTTAAGCAATTTTAATATCCATATTAGACTTGAATTTCTTTTAATTAAAATCAAACAACCTCACTTCTTTTCTTTACTCTATGCCTTGAGGCATCTTTTCCCTTCTTTTGAGAGTGAACTACATTGGTTTTGATCCCTTTTCTTTAAGGGTATGTAGGCAAAGGACCCAATCCTTCCAAATCAATAAAAAATAACAAAAACATATTTCTTCTCCCTCCATTCTTTCACTTAGACATTTAGGCAAGTATTTTCAAAATAAGTAAATAACTTAGCACAAGATAATTTAGGCAAAAGGTTCCTACGGAGTACCGTAGTCGTTTAAGGTGCGTCAAACCTTCTCTTTTCGAAACCAACCCCCGGATCCACAATCGCTAAGGGTTTTTCTCTCTTTTTCCCTTCCCAAGAATAAAAGTAGAAAGTTCAAAGATTGAAGATTCAAAACCAATCAATGTTTTGATATCCGAAAGATAGGAATATCTCAATATAATAGGAACAATATTATTGCTAAAAAAAAAAGGAACAACATTATTATATATAGATTAAAATTATAAGTATAGATAATTGTGACATTCAAATGAAAAAAATTCCATAAATCATATTTATTTATTTTTCAATGAAAACAATAATATAACAAATATTTTTTTAGCTTTTTTAATTACTTAAATTTTTAATTAATAAAAATAGTTAAATCTCATTAAAATAGGAAGGAAAAAAAATCCCACTAAAATAGATAAATACTTAAATTTATAATATTATTTTAAATATTAATTAAAAATTAAATCCCACTAAAATAGGAAATATCTCACATCAATATGAATAATATTATCAACATTATATACTAGCGAAAAGACGGACACTCACTTGTCCGTCTTTTCCTCTCTTTTTTTTATAGAAATTTACGTGTAAATTACAAACGATATTATATATATATA
>Ga0228710_1000884_pt1 | contig 42142 bp, 13 predicted proteins | sample MedpolnodulmetaG_FD_177995 | JGI IMG/M metagenome (GOLD analysis project Ga0228710, IMG submission 177995) | Root nodule microbial communities from Medicago polymorpha collected in Santa Monica, California, United States - pink nodules | ecosystem: Host-associated > Plants > Roots > Nodule... | reverse complement strand
CATTTAAGTCATAAAATATTTGCACCATTATCCTAATTTCATCAAACTCAATCAAAAAGTGTTTATGTGGATGTTTAATGTAAAGTTGATTTGTCCAAATTCATTGCTCTCAAAACTAGAGCTCATAGGTGTATTATTCGATCTTGATTCAAAACAAAATTGACCGATTATTTGATTTATAATATTGTTGATAAAATATTTATATGTAAAATTAGACTTCAAATTCAAAAACAAGAAGAAAAAAATGTGTATAAGTAATCATGTTCGATGTCCTAAGCACTTTTGGACCTACCATCTTAATGGTAAATGGTCTATAAGCATTTTTTAACGAAGTTGGCTAAAAAAATGGATGACAATGTAAACATTCTATAACTTAAAGGACCAATTTGTAACAAAAAATAACTTAGGGTGTATTTGTTTCAAGTTTACCAAATTTATTCCTTGGAATATAAAGATGGGAATTTTATTCCAATGTATTTAGGAAAAATATGTTTGGTTAACTTTATAATATTCCTAGGAACTATAAAAATAGGGATTATAATAGGTAACTATTTATGAATTTATTCTCATCTCCATGGGAACTTTATTCCCACCCTTTTCCTTGGGAAATTTTTTCTATTCCCAAGAACATTTTATACCCGGAAATAAAATTTAGTAAACTTGTAACAAACATAGGCATATATATTTCTATCATTTTATTCCCGGGCATCAACAAATATAACTCGTAACAAACATACTCTTAAAGGACCAATCAATAACAAAAATAAACTTAAATGACGAATTTTTTATAAACCTATAAATTAAAAGACCGCGGGAGGTATTTGGCCTAAAAAATTTAATAACTATGCATTAAGCACGTAAAGTACTTGGTGAACAAAAAAGATAAAGTATTTGTTTTTTATATGGGATGTTCTCAACCATACAAAACTTGATTTTAAGGTGAGGAATATCACTCTTTATAAACTAATTTTAGAATTTATCTCTACTATGTGTGAGATTTGGATTTTTTCTAATACACCCCTTATGCTCAACACTATAGGATTTGATAATATAAATAGTGTGTGACCCGATTGATAGACTATGATAAGGTAATAGATTTTTATACTAAGCTAACTCAAGTTTACATAAAAGATTTGTATATAGCTTTAAAAACTCATGTAAGACCTATGTGAGATTTTGATTTCACATAAGGTGGGTGGTCTGATGAATGAAATTTGATACCAAATTAGGTTTTAAATTAATAGAGTTTAACTCGGCCTTATAAAACCAATTTCTAAAGTGAGAAATGACATTCTTTACAAACTCAATTCATACCTTCTCTCATACATTCAATGTAAGACTTGAATTTTTCCAATACAAATTCACAAATTTTATATCTATGTTTAATCATATTATATTATCTTGTTCAATCATAATAATATCAATACTTCTTAAAACTTGATTATACTATGTCAACATGATTAAAATGATTAGACATACATGAAAAATTTGTTTATGTTGTTATTAGTGTATACTAGTTATTAAACTCTAAAATTAAACTTACTTGATTTCCAAATCCAATACCAATTCCAAGAAGAATACGTCCAATGATCAACATTGCTATATTCTTGGCAGCTGCATTGATAATAGCTCCACAAAAGAAGCTTACAGAACCAACTAAGATACTAGCTTTCCTTCCTTTGTTTTTTGTTAGACTTGAAGCACCAAATGTGGACACAAGAGCCGCAAAGTAGAGAGACGAAGTAAATAGTGTCAATATTTGATCATCATATTTACAATAATCTGTTTCTTGTAGTTTTGCATGCTTCCTCTCATACACATGTGGGAAGAATTCTACGAGGAAATCATCCATGGAAGTAACACCACCTACGATCATCAAGCAATACTTTCATACCTTTAGTTTAGGAATAATCGTTCAGAATAACTCAAATTTCAATTCCGACTAAAACAATCTTTTGTCAGACTTTATTTATCCTTGACTGGACTCTAGATAATCAGGAGTGCGTTCCTTTAGAAATTGAGTGATTAATACCAATAAATATGTGACTTTTAAATTACTACTAAAATTTCGCTAAGGAGTTCATTTGGGATAAAATACGTACACATGTATAATATGTGCATATTCATCAATGAAGGTTATATAAAATTTTCAATTTCTCTTTGAAAATGATTCCCTATTCTTATAAATGGCAAAATCAAAATTTGTATGGGTTTATCATCCATGGAAGTAACACCACCTGCATGTGATTATCAAGTGATACTTTCACATCCTTGTGAGAGTTGAAAATACTACCTTAAATTTTCCTAAGGGATTCACTTGAAAGGAAGAAAAATAAGAGTCGAGTTATATTTAACTTGGGATAAAATACGTACACATGTATAATATGTGCATGTTCATCAATGAAGGTTAGATAAACTTTTCAGTTTCTCTTTGAAAATGATTCCCTATTCCTATAAATGGCAAAATCAAAATTTGTTTTGGTTTATTTTTTATAATAAGGAGATTTACAATTAAGTTGAACTCACCTGAAACACCGAGATCATATCCAAATAGAGCCCCACCAAGTGCTCCAATAATGCAAGAAAATATGAGATATCCAGTTATCTTATGCTCATAAAGATGAGCCCTCTTGAGGGTGCTACCATCTGCAAATGCTCCCCCTGCCATTTTTCCCTAACTTTTTGATATTTTTTTCTTAAGCAATCAATTCAAGTGAGAAACACTATCTTGTTGAAATATTTTCAAACTATGTTGTTAAACAAAATCAAAGTGGATATTTAGAGAACAGTCATGAGGGCCAACTCTAATGAGGATTCAAGAACTATAAGAGACAAAGTTGATACTAAGTCCTACATGGTTTTCTTTTATTTATTCCCCAAAATTTGCTTGATTTAGCAAATGGCATTGGAAGGCTATTAGTAACTCTATTTTGCAAGCCATTCAAGCACAAGAAAGAAGGCCTGAGTGTAGCAATAGTTAACTAAGAATAAACTAAATTAGGTGTGTAAAAAAATAATATTATAAATTTTTTTGACTAATTCTTTGCATTAAATAAGTTGAATCCATTGGTTTTCTAAATCCCTTTTAGTGTTGCCGGGTCTTTGTCCTATTTTCTCTAGATATCTTTATGAAAAGTCCATAATATTGTTTCCATGCATCTTCTTCTCTATTTTTTCTCTCTATGTTTTTGTTTAATTTCTTCACAAGTCAACATTAATCTGCATCTCGTATTTCATAAAAATCTCTTGGAATTTTATTTTTTTATGTGAGTCTTATATATTTTGGTATTTGGATTGCATTATTTCGACATCAAATTTCAACAAAAAATTTTATGTGTTAACAAAGTTTAAGTATGTAGTTTTTATATTTAAAAGATAACTAAATTTAGACCGGCCAGTTGCGCGGGCAAAAATATATTTTTTAAAAAATTATTAAATTCTTAAAATGCTAATATTATTAAACATATTAAATATGATAATAGTAGTTTGTGGCGTGTGATACATACCAAAAATTGCTTGTTAGAAAATGAGTTTTTATAACTTTTAGTATGAATTGTTTTCTTTAATAAGTTTGTAGGAAGGAAATAGTTATCTTTTTTTGAGTTACATGGTGTTATCACTAAAATGTAGACAAAAGTGGAAAAAGAAGGAACATTAAAAAGAAGGATCATTAGAGTGAGAAATCAAATGAGAAAAATAGTTCCAACAATATAATTTGTATTTTAGATATAAGTATTGTTGTGAATTCTGCTGACTCAAAATCACACCAATAAAACTATGATGCGTGGAGCAAAGGAAAGTAGTAACCAATATCAAAGTAAACACAAGCAACAACAATAACAAAGCCTAGATCTAATCTAGGAATCAAAGTGAAAAGCACAAAACCACAAGCAAAAGAAAAAGAGAGAAGAGAAACAATCACACCAAGAAATGTTTACCCAGTCCGGTCCAACTTGAGCTACTTTGGGGAAGAGATTGATATCTCCAATCCACTATCAATGAGTTCTTACAAAGAGATGCGAAAGGTTTACATGAAATTAGTTTTAACAAGCTCACAAAGAACAAACCATAATTTCTACGATTTTTTCAATCTCACCAAAGAAAAGGAAACTCAATGATTTTCACTCACCCAAAGTGTTTACAAATGTTTCCCAACCAAAGAGAATCTCTCAATAAAACCCTAATCAAAGACCCTTAACCCTAAAGTTACCTCCTTTTCTTTCCCAAGTTTCTCTCTCTTGAAGCTCTCATCAAAAAATGGACAGTGAATGCTTATATAGTTCCCTAATACTTTCAAAGTCGTGTCACGATTGTCAGAATCGTGCCACGATAAGTCTCGTACACAGTACAGTACTACTGCCTTATCCCAAAATCGTGTCACGAGTTTCCTTCCAATAGTATACCCATTCACTGCCTCGAAAATCGCACCACGGTTATAAATTTGTGACATGATTCTTCACAAACTCAAAAGACTCAATTTTGAGTCATATTGCAACACATACCATTCCAAGAACAAAACGATTTTTACATAGCACCATTTCTGGCAACAACCTTAGATCGTTGCCTAAACAACTTTCAGGCAACGATTTTTACATGTTTCCTGAAAAGTGTTGCTAGAGACAACAAATGTTATAGTGTTGGGTGGAATTTACAAAATTTGTTTGATTGCGCAAAAAGTGAACTGATTGGGTTGATTTAGAATTTTACCCGCAATTAGGATTCTTTGAATCTCATCATTTATCTTCTTTGTTGGATTAATGCAAATTACTATCAATTATGACCTAAGTGTTATATAAATGGAGGTTAACCTCGTGGGACGAAGAGTCTCAACCCTCTATATGTTGCTCCCCATCACTCAAGGGAAATATAGGTGCACAGTCGTACGATGCATCAGACATTAGTATGATTCCTATAGCAGGGACTTAAACTGCCACATGTAATTAACTATAGAATGTCATGTTGTTCTCAATCGGGGGGACTTTTTTACTTTAACATGGACGCAAGAGGTGTCAGATTGCTTCTCAGGCGGGGGGACTTTTTTTAAGAAGGTAAACTAGCCCACCCAAATTGGCACCAAGGTGAATCGAACATGAGACCTTGAGGAGGAGTCCACTCTAAGTTTCCAAGTCAACACCACCATAACAACATTCGCACCCATAGAAGAGACTTACACTTGCACAAATGTCTTAGAACCTAACCATCATACCCTAAGGATTCCTACTAAATTAAAGACTCTTGGATAAAATTCATATGTAACAATTATGATCAAATTAAGACTACACTTTAATGAAACCTAACCTAAGACAATTGCAAATACTAGGGGCGTCACTTCCTAGTTCGTCAAAGCATTAAGTGCGAAACATATGAAAATTAAACATAACTCAGATCATAACTAAATAAATAAATATTATTAATGAATTCTACCAAATAAATAGAATTTCATCTTAGAACCATAATCAAAAGGTGTTTAGTTACTCATGGTATCAAAATGCATAACCAAAGTAAAACAAAATATGCTCTAAGAAAAAAATTAAGGAGGTGTGAGAATCATCTTTGATGCTACATTAGCTTGCCTTTGCCTTAAAATATCAAGTTCTGAATGAATATTTATGTGTGCACAGAGCCCTTTAAATAGACATTTTTCCAACTAAGTTTGTATTGGGTTACTGAGCTTTTTCCTCCAACTTGCAGGGAAAAAACAACAAAGTAGTCATGATATCATGTCCAATAGTGCACAGGGCGATCCTTCAGTTGTAGGATATGTTGATTCAGACTATGTTGGTGGTATGGATGATAGAAGGTCTACGACATGGTATGTCTTTACTTTAGTATGAGGACATATTTGCTAGAATCATAAATTCAATCCATAGTGGCAATATCGACAATTGAAGTAGAGTACATGGCATGTGATTGTCAAGAAGGAAATAGAGGGTTGATATTTTGCCAAGGTAGACATTGTTGAGTATGGCTCATATACACATAAGAGAGGAAAGGGAGGGAGAAGGAGATGAACTAGTGGAGTGTTGCAAACTATGGCTGCTCAATATATATTGGTTGTAACACAGTAAACCCTAATTCAACACAGAAATAAAACAGATATATGGTTTCTCTATAGTCGCAGAGGTAGGCATCATTGTCAAACTACATTAACAAAGATCGATTGTCGCCATTGTATTTTGTTTTAGTTTACTTTAATTGTTGTTGATCTAAAAGAACCGTAAGATTAAAGTCCTTATCAATGAAATTAAAAGGTATCAACACATGAAGAAAATTGTAAAACTCTACATAAAATCATAAGCAAAAAGTCTCCGAAGGTGGCCTAGTAATGACTATGGAGGTACAAGATTTGATCCTTGCTGCGTACAAAATTTCCCATCCCCTAGCTTTACTAACCACTAACATTTATTTGCCTATAAAAAAAACAAATTCAGAAGGAACAACGTTCGAGATTTTAGCTTATGCTTGTGTCTCGGACCCCTTGTTTTCATCTTTTACAATATTCTTCCAAAACCAATGATTCTCAAACAGAAGATAGATCTCTTCAATTGGAACTTGTTTGGTTTCTGGCAATAGGAAGTAGACAAAGCAGCTCATAAGGACAATCAATGCACCAAAAAGCAAGAAGATTCCGTATTTAAGGTGGCAAAGTGACACAAGGAAGAACTGTGCGACAATGGCGGTGAAGATCATGTTGACACACACCACAACACTTTGTGCAGATGACCTTATCTCTAATGGAAAGAGTTCACTAGGAACCAACCACCCTAAGGGACCCCAAGATCTTCCATATGCCAAAACAAATAAGAAAATCACTAAAACTAGAAAGATAGCAACTCCAAATGACAGTTGTTTTCCATCTCCAAAACAAGTAGCCAAAACTATAGCAGTGGCAATCTGCAAATTTCACAACCACCAAAAAAATCCTCAAATTAGCAACAAAATAGTGGTGTATAACAAAAGATAAGATTCCCTCAACAAAAAAAAAAAGATAAGATTATATAGAGTCAAACTGAAAATAACTTATGAAAGTGTCATAAATTATTTATATAAGCTCTTCCAAACAGTCTTCAAGAGTTTATGTGGAAAGATAAGCTAAAACATGTCCATACAAACAACTAGTATTCTTAGAATAGTTCATCTAAAGTAGGTTAAAAATAGAGAAATGTTAACTTGTGCCTTAAGGAACAAGTTAAGAAACCTAATGTAGAAACATAATTTTGGAAATTGTGCATTCAATGTCTCAAAAGCATAAAAACTTATTTTTTCGCTACAAAATTTATGTTTTAATTCTTTTCTAAGATGCTTAACTTGTGCCCTAAAGGCACACAGAAAATAGCAACTTAGCATGACTCTTAATAATATATATATGAAAGATGTAATTACCATGCATATTATCATTTCAGTACCAGCTTCCAAAAAGAAAGCTCTCCTACCGAACTTGTCTACCAAAGCCATTGAGATGAGTGTAGCAAGAACAAGAGCAACACTTGTAATAACAGATGAATATAGAGATGCACCAGAGCCAAATCCAATTGTTTGGAAAATAACAGGAGCATAGAATAGAATAGAGTTGTTTCCAGTTAGTTGTTGAAATGCTGGAATACAAATTGCACCAATGATGAATTGAGGTCTATTCTTTCTCAAAAGGAGATTCTGAAATGGATTCTTAATAGATTTTGCTTCTCTGCTAGCCTCAATAAGATCATCAAATTCAGCATCAACATTTCTTGTTCCTCTAATCTTTTCCAATATTACTCTTCCTTCATCGATTCGGCCTTGTTCCACGAGACTGTTTGGTGTTTCAGGACAAAAAACGCCTCCAATGAACATGAATGTTGCTGGAACTGTTGCTAAACCTAGGGATAACCTCCATCCCCAAGGGTGAATTTTCTCAGTACCATAATTCACAAGGTTAGCAATCAAAATTCCTAAACATGTTGTTAATTGGAAGAGTTGGTTCACTGCTCCTCTAATTTTTGCTGGTGCCATTTCTGAAAGATATAGAGGAACAGCCTGCACCATAATAATTAGAAAAATCATGATATGCAAGCAATATTCGTGACCATATTTTTCATCTTGAGGACATGTTAAGGTAAAAAAAAAAAAGTAATAACTATGCATTAATCACAAAAAATATTTGCTGGACAAAAAATGTAAACTCATGTGTTTGGTGACACCATATTAGATTTTTATACTAAACCTAACTCACTTGTGCAAAAACAATTTGTAAGGTGATGCGTTTCTATCTTTATAAACTCATGTAAGACCTTATCTCTATTTAATGTGAGATTTTGGTTTTTCTTTATATACTCCCTCACGCCCAACAATATTGAATTGCATGCATATATATATATATATATATATGATGTGTGGTCCGATATATAAAATTTGATGCCAAATTAGGTTTTTAATTTATATTGAGTCTAACTCAACTTTATAGAACCAACCGGTAAGGTGAGGAATGAATTCTTTATAAACTCAATTCAAACATTATCTCATCTATTCAATTTGAGACTTGAATTTTTCCAATACAAAGTGTAGACAAATTTTATATAAATATTTAATCGTATTACATTATCTTGTTCAATCATAATAATATCAATACTTCTTAAAATTTGACTATACTATGTCAACGTGATAAAAATGATTAGACATACATGAAAAATTGGCTTATATTGTTATTAGTGTATAGTTATTAAGCTCTAAAAATTAAACTTACTTGATTTCCAAATCCAATACCAATTCCAAGAAGAATACGTCCAATGATCAACATTGCTATATTCTTGGCAGCTGCATTGATAATAGCTCCACAAAAGAAGCTTACAGAACCAACTAAGATACTAGCTTTCCTTCCTTTGTTTTTTGTTAGACTTGAAGCACCAAATGTGGACACAAGAGCCGCAAAGTAGAGAGACGAAGTAAATAGTGTCAATATTTGATCATCATATTTACAATAATCTGTTTCTTGAAGTTTTGCATGCTTCCTCTCATACACATGTGGGAAGAATTCTACGAGGAAATCATCCATGGAAGTAACACCACCTGTGATTATCAAGCAATACTTTCATACCCTTAGTTCAAGAATAATCGTTCAAGAGAATTCAAATTTAAATTCCGACTAAAACAATCCTTTGTCAGACTTTATTTATCTTCGACTGAACTCTAGATTATCATGGGTTCGTTCCTTTAATAATTGAATGTTTAATACCAAAAAATATGCAATTTTCAAATTACAACCTAAAATTTGCCCAAGGGTTAACTTGAAGGGGGAAAAAGGTGAGTTATATTTAACTTGAGATAAAATATGCACACATGTATAATATTGTGCATAATCATCAATGAAGGTTATATAAACTTTTCAATTTCTCTTTGAAGATGATTCCCTATTCTTATAAATGGCAAAATCAAAATTTGTATTGGTTTATATTGTATAATAAGGAAATTTACAATTAAGTTGAACTCACCTGAAACACCAAGATCATATCCAAATAGAGCTCCACCAAGTGCACCAATAATGCAAGAAAATATGAGATATCCAGTTATCTTATGCTCATAAAGATGAGCCCTCTTGAGGGTGCTACCATCTGCAAATGCTCCGCCAGCCATTTTTCCCTAACTTTTTGATATTTTTTCTTAAACAATCAATTCAAGTGAGAAACACTATCTTGTTGAAATATTTTCAAACTATGTTGTTAAACAAAATCAAAGTGGATATATTTAGAGAACAGTCATAAGTGCCAACTCTAATGAGGATTCAAAAACCATAAGAGAGAAAGTTAATACTGCTACATGGTTTTCTTTTATTTATTCCCCAAAATTTGCTTGATTTAGCAAATGGCATTGGAAGGCTATTAGTAATTCTATTTTGCAAGCCACTCAAGCACAAGAAAGAAGGCCTGAGTGTAGCAATAGTTAACTATCAATAAGTTAAATTAGGTGTGTGAATATTTGGGAAAAAATAATATTATAAATTAATTTTTGACTATTTCTTTGCCTTAAATAAGTTGAATTCATTCCACTTAAAGCGCAATCCAATGGTTTTCTTAATCCCTTTTGGTGTTGTCGGGTCTTAGTCCTATAATGCAAAATCTATAGTTTTGTTTCCATGCAGCTTCTTCTCTCTGTGTTTTTATTTCTTCACAAGTCAACATTAATCCACATCTCCTATTTGATAAAATTCTCTTTTGTATTTTCTTTTTTCTTTTTTATGAGTCGTACTTATATAATTTAGTACTTGGAGTAGAGTTGTACTATTTCGACATCAAATTTTAAAATAAAAAATTAGATAGTTAACATAGTTTAAATATATGGTTTTTTTTTATCAAAGTACTAAAATATAAAAGACAGAAGATGCTTGAACCAATACAATAGAGTCATACAGTGGAGAACTTATGAAAAGATAAATAATGAATATAATAAAATGTTACAATCCATTGACCATTAACTGAACACACAGTTATCTCCTAATTTGAATATTGGTCATGGTATTGAAGAAAACGGAATACGGGTGTGTTAGAAAAAACTAGAGGATGCAAGCAGCAACCTTAGTACAAAACAAATGTGCTTTATTTTTGAAGAAAAAAAAATAGTACTATTAATAATTAGACTATTACTTTTTTCATCCTATGGCTTTTCGAGCGTCCTATTTTTTTCCAAAATACTCTCTGTTCGGATTCTATAATCTGAAACAGATTTGCAGAAGTTTTAACAATATATAGACTGTGTCGTAATTGGTATCAAAGGTCTCTGTTGTCGTATAATCCTTGCATAAACTGCAAAGCAATTTCAAGGATTGTATGTTCGGTCAACATTGACCATGATATCATAAACACTCCTAACTAAAAAAAGGAGAAGGAAAATGTGAGAAAGTATGAGAAATGAAGAATGAATGAATATGTTCAACCATGCAAGGCTATTTATAGTCATAAACCTATCTTAGATTGTAACTACAGTCAAAGAAAACGTTTACGATGCATAAACAAACCAAAAATGTATTAAACACACCACAAACCGTCCACACCTTGGGTGTTACGCCACAGTCCATACAGTCAGGAGGTTTCGGATCATATAATCCGAAATTTTCTAAAACCTTTACGTTTTTATAATCCGAACAGTCCCAAATTGTGTTTAAGTTAGATTTTTGGAGGGTTTTAATGATGAATGACATAGGAAAAAAAAAAGGTACAAAACATAATTCAACAACGTAAAACAACATAATAACATAAGTGATGATAAAAAAGGAAGGTGTTCGAAGAGGTGTTTTGTATTTGATCTAGTTGGCCTGCCGACCGACATACGTCTATCGACAGGTCAACTGGATCAAGTTCACAATAGCTTTTTGATAGTTAGATCTGCAACATAATGATGAATGGTAAGGTGTTTCAAGAAGATTGTTTGGAGTTAGATCTTGTTGCCTTACCAACTGACATATTTTTATTGCAAAGGCAACAAGATCTAGCTCATAACAATCTCTTGGTGTTTATACCTTTAGGATAATTTTTCATAGGTTTTTGTTGTGTTTTACGGCTAACGAAAGCCAAGCACACTAATTTATATAAGTTTATGTGCGTCGTGGACCACAGAAACTATCGGTGCAATGTGGATCACGGAAAAAAAAAATACTATGTTGAACTAGTTTGGATTATATAATTTGAGCAGGACTTGCACCCTACAAAACAAGGAAGAGTTTTAACACATGGAATTTAATTTCAGCGATGTGCATTAAATATAAAAATTTCAAATATATGATAGACATAATTCAACAACGTAAAACACGTAATAAAATAAAACATAGCAGATCACGGATCAACTAGACTGATTTCTTGGTCTGGTTCCTCCAACAGAGCCCGGATCTCTTCGTAGTTTCTGGGCCGAATCAAACTTTTCTGAATTTCTTCAAGATATGACCAATGAAGCATCCAACCCAATCGGTCATTTAGTACTGTACTGACCAAATATCAAGAACATTGTTCTCACGTCGCCATTGTTCCTGAGTTTCATCCGGCTTAACCGCACAGTTCCAGCTGAGTCGTTCAATGAACATCGATAATCAACAATGGCCACCATCCTTGTGTCTCTTTAGTTGAGTTGACGGTTAATTTGATCCAGGTGATCCTTCAACCCGGATAGCGTGACATCAGTGTCAATCCTGAACAAATGGGGTGGTTTCCCCTCCGTTGTAGTAAACTGCAGCTAGCTTGGTGTTCGGATCAATGACAAAAATGTCCATGATTTTGTTAGTGTGGTTTACTGCTTATGAAAATAGGCACACTAATGTATAAATGTTATGTGTGTTGTGGACCACATAAACTGTCAGTGTAATTTGTACCACATCAAAAATATCTTTTACTAAACATGTACGGATTGTATAATCTGAAATTTCCTTCACCCCATAAAGTAAGAGTTTAACACATTATAGAAGTGGTTCGGATTTTATTATCTGAAAGTATCTAGAACTATTTCAGATTGTATAATATGAACCACCTCAAAGTGTTGGACAGTTATTTGCTCATTAATAGCAACTCAAGGAGCACGTTTTTCTTTGGGTTTTATCAATTTCAATGGTTGGTCAGATTCTTTGAACACGTCTTTTGACCCATATTTATGATTTGTTACACTCTATGCAACTCATTCTTTAGAAACATAAATACCCTTCAATCCTTCACAATTTATCATTTTATCATCTCACACTCTCTCGTCCTCCTTTCTTCTACAATGTGTTTTCATCGTTGATCTTTCATACAAAAAGGCTACTCTAGAATGTTAGGGATTGTATGAACGGTCAACGGGGATAGTGCCACGTTGCAAAGAAGTATCATCTGACAGGAGTTAAGGGTTGTTTGTCTGGGTGTCAGGTTGACCATCAAAGTCTCATTTACCCTAGAAAGGAAGCAAATCTTACCTCAACCCTCATTCCCCCTCCATCTTTTTCTCCTTCTCCCTCAATCTTCTTGTGTTGTATGTTTAATTTTAGATTTAGTTTTAGGTTTAATAAATTAGCATTAGATGTTTGGAAATTTTGTAAAATAAGCTTCAAACTTCAATTTTATTGTAAAAAATGTATTATAGATATAAGTATTTATATATTAATAAAATGAGAATTTGTATCATCTTTTTGTCTATATACATTCATTTTATGTTTTTTGTCATTTTTATTTATGTTGTCAAAATAATGTACGAAATTTGGGCAGAGCATATTTTCAGATTATATAATTTCAAAACTCCTATCAATATGTTTGAGATTATTTCATCCGAATAGAGGATACTTTGAGAAGAAAAAAAGATTAGGACCCGTTAGAAGTTTATAAGGTGAAAAAAATAATTACCTAATAAATTTATCTATTGGAACATATTAATGTACTTTTAAGTTTTTAAATTTCTATAGGTCAAGTGGCTAACACATACACACGAGAAGAGAGAATGTATGGTCTGGCTTTAAATTCGAATTTTTTTTAATTTTTGGTTACTTTCGAAATTCTATATTATATGTCGTCACAATTAAAACTATCAAGGTTTGAACAACCAGTTATGATAATTGAACACAAAAAATTAAACACAATACAGACACCATATGTATTTTTATACGGTATTTTTCCTTCCTTTTTTTTTTCTTTCTTTCCTTCTTCCTCCCACTTCTTCCTTTCCCTCATCTCTAGCACCACCACTGTTAGTCTCTTTCTCTCCCCTCTGCAACTCTCCGGCCACCAACGACCTCCTCCAAGAACAAAAACGAAGCACAACAGATTTGTAACATAAAACACAAATATAGAAAAACAACCCAAAATGCAGATCAGGAAAAATGTAGATCTGGTGGTTGCACCTCCTCGCCGGAGTTCTCTCCGGGCTGATCTCTTTCTCCGGTGGTTGTGAGATGAGATTCCGATTCGACGGTTGTTTAGCACGGCGTGCTGCTGCCTGATGAGAACAGTGGTGATGGTCATGTTGATAGATAACGGCAGCGATGGTGGAGGTGAGTGAGTGACAATGGGGGTGAGTGAGTTTTGTGTTTAGAGAAAGAGGAGAGAAGAAGACGATGAAAGGGAGAGAGAGAGAGAGAAGTTTCAGTTGGAAAAACCAATCATGCCCTTGTAATTAAATGGAAGTTACAAGAATACCCATTGTGTCGTATTTGTGTCAACAAATGTGTGTTTAGTTATTATTTCTCTTCAACATCGAAGACTTAAAATACTTAAATTAATTGTGTTTTGTTTGATTGCATCTATGAATTTATTCTAATAAATGTATAAAGGTTATATGTATCTATACTATACACTATATATATAAAGAAAACTACCTCTTTCAGCTTTTTTGGGTTGATTTTTTCTTTTTAAAAATGCCCTCGATTTTTAAACAAATAACACATGTAACAAATAAATAAAAATAAATTTAAATATTAAAATAAAAGTGTAACAAACATAAATGTACATGTTTTCCTTTATCATGTATAAAGTGTAACAAACTAGATGAATGTATTTTTATTTACTTTTTCTTTATCTCAATTATACCTTTAAACAACAACTTTTTCTATAAAAAGATTGTTGATGGTGTCATTAAAATTTAGATTATACATTTTTGTTATATTTTTGGTTTCATTGAAATAGATAATCATTGTTAGTTTGATTTGTTATAATTTGAAAGTAAAAAAAACACATTTATATTTTTACTTTTAATCAAAATTAAAATTTTATAAAAAAAAATACCGTTCATAATTTTTAAACATAAGCGCAATAAAAAGAACGAAAAGACGAGCACGTTTTCGCTTTTTTTTTATTCTTTTTTACATAGAAGGCGTAAATTATCCCTTAGACCAGTGTTGATGATAAAACAAGCCAACATGGCATAGAGAAAACCAGAAAATGCCAAGGTTATGACTTAATTAATGAGTGACGGTGCCTAATTAATGTGTAATGGTTTTTGACGATGATGTTTGTCTAAAGTTGATGTGACATTTTGGTAAATGAATGGATGAAAGAAAAGGCAATAAGAATGGGGATGAAGAGTAGGTAGTTCAGAATAACATGTCAGTTGCTGGTGGATGAAAGAAAAGGCAATAACAATGGGGAAGAAGAGTAGATAGACAACAAGGTGCCTTAAATTTAAGTATATATTTTATACTTTTGAGTGAGGAACTATTCGTTGACCAAAAAAAAAAAAAAAAATTACTTATTTGGGGACAAACTTAAATATAAAATGTTTGAACACATTTACACAAATGTCTCTTTTAAAAAGATAAATTAGTTTAATGAATTATCATTTAATTTTTGGCTAAAGTGCACTTTTCACCCCATAAGTTTTAAAAAAGTTGCGATTTTGGTTCCTATGGAAAGAAAAAAAGACAAAAGTGACCCTGTGTTTAGGGAAATATGATCTTATGACCCCCTAACATAAGGGAAATATGATTTTTTTGATCCCCTAACATAAGAAAAATATGATCTTTTGACCCCTTATCTTCTCAAAAAGTTGCGATTATGGCCCTTTTTGGGACACATGGCGTCTTCTCAGCAATTTTTGGACAAAAGGGGCTAAAATTACAGCATTTTGAAACTTAGGTGTCGAAAAGTGCAGTTTAGCCTTAATTTTTTTATTAGTGTGTGTCCGCCCAAATGTATTTGTGTTTGTACCTATGAAAGACTTTCACAAAAAATAAATATGAGATATATTTACTTTTTATTTCATATATCATATGTTATTTACTTAAGAGACTTTAAATGAGATGATTTTTTTTAAGAAGCTAATTTGAAAAAGATAATTCATATTTCTTCAAATTCAATTAGGTATTAGGGAGTTTTTAGCTTTGTGGTGGGTGTTCCGCTTATATACGGTACCCGTTTTGTTCTGATATTTCATTCCTTGCGTCTTGCGGGATTGGTTTTAATAATATTTGCTGATTAAAAAAAATAAGATGTTCAAAATTTGAATTTAAACTTTAAGAATGCATTGGTATTAAAATCTTTTGAAAAACAGCTTTGTCATCTATTGTATTTCTTTTTTTTATTTTTTTGTATAAAAGAGGACTAAAGACCTGTCATCTATTGTATATCTACTCAATTTAAATGATTAATCTCTACGATTATACTTAATGAAATATACATATAACATATCGATAAACCTAGCTCTCAAAAAATATCGACAAAGAAATTTTGAAATTTTTTTTTTTTAGGGTAAGAAATTTTGAACTTAAACCCCAATAAGAAAGAATATAGATGAAGAGAAAATTCAACATATATTTACCAATCTATTCATGGCTGGAGCGTGGATCGCATCAAGTCCTCAAATTCTTTGGATATATGATATATCTATGTCTTTTAGCATTTGTATTCTATTTGTTTGTCATTTTGCACTGCCCATCCTAGTCACACTCATTAATTTTTAGACAAAAACAAAAATGCATTAAATATATATAACAAATTTAAATCTAATATTAATTTTCTTACGTCCTTTGTGCTACAATTCAAAAGAGAGAACTGATTTTGATTGAAAGAAGAGTTCAAAAGTATGAATCATATGAATTATTTCTTAAATAAAATTATATTGATAAATATTATTTCAATTTTTATTAAATGAAATTTTAAACTTACAACATTACAAGTTACTTTTTTTTAATTTATTCAATTTGTAAATTAAACTTTATTATGAGTGATTCTCATTCATATATTTAATTAATTAGGACCGACAATAAGCCAACATCGAAAATAGTTTGGACTTGATTAGACAGGTTAAAATAAAATGAGTCGGACAATTGATCTATTTGAATAAATGAGTTGAACTCAATATGTGCATAATTTGATAGTTTGATTTATGAGTTGTTGATGGAAGTTAAAATTAGCCGGGGTAAGTTGAGTTTTCTCAACTTGGATTCCCTTGTTTTAAATGATTAACGTTTAGGGGAAAACTGTGTCCTCCAGTTGTTGGTTCCATAAAAACTCTAGTCAAACGTTAGATAAGGTTGCTTTTAGTTTTTGAGCTACATTAAAAAATGTAATCGTAATCTTGTGTGTCTAAGTAATCGTAATCTTGTGTGACTATTGTGAAAAATCTCTTGAAAAATAGAGGGGGACTTTACTAGTCTCGGCTTGTAAGGTGAATGATGATCATTGATTGGGTTGCTCTTTTCTCTGTTTATCTTTGCATGCTCTACTTTTGTATTTTCTCCCTTTCATTAATAAATTAGCGGGTTTCATGGCATTTGAGCATATGGTAAGGGACCAACAATTATGGACATGTATGGCCCTTTTTCTTTCTTCCACTTTCAACCATGTAAGCTTATGCATGAATCAATAGATCCATGGACCCGGAAATGATACTGAATTAATGTAGCTCTTACAGAAATTAAGGATGTGGTAGTGTGAGATTGTGAGAGGGAGATAGTATAAAGTCTATATTATTTATTCATCAAATGCAGCTTGATTGCTGAATAAATCTAATGATTAAAGTATAATAATTTGTTGTTGTTAAATTAGTATACAATAGTTGAAGTGGTGGCTCAAATATCACAAAGGAGACAAAAAAATTTCACTAAAGAAGAGACAAGTTATAGTAAAGAAAATTAGTTTCCAATGAAATTAATTTTAATTATAAGAAAGATCTTTGTTTTTTATTTTTTTAAATAACTGACGAAGTTTACACGTACTAAATGCAGAAAGGATGAGAATTGGGGGTTCAAACCTGCATATGTTACACATTTTCGCAACATTTTACCATCATAAAATTCTTAATTACACTTATGAGATAGTAGGATTTAACTTATATTTACATATAATATAAAATGTTATTGCATTTCTTTTACAAATATATATAAAAAATAAAAATAAAAGAAAAACTTGTCAAGTAACATAGAGGTTAAAGTTTCAACTTTAAAATGAACAAGTGGAGGATTCAGGGTACGAATCTCTACCTTTGCATACATTGACCGAGTATGGACATGCAACAACGCTAAAAAAATTTAAGGAGTGTTTTCAGTCTATTTAAATCCTACAAGACTCAAGTGATTAGTCTTCAAAATTGCAGACGCATGATATTAAAAAACCGGCTATGAGGATTATGCATCATCCCAATAGAAGAAAAAAAAAGACCTTAGAATTCACGTAGACTTACAAACAGATTTACATTTATCTCTCTCCAAAATACATTAACATGACTCAAACCCCCAACTACAAACTATATCTTTTAATTAATCACTAAATTAGTGTCGGTTATCCTCATCTGCAAGTTGGGTTACAACATAAACCATCAAAATTTTGAAGGTCCAAATTCTCAAATAATATTAAATAAAAATATTTTTTGAAAGATTAAATAGAAATATTTAATGGCCCAAATTTTAATCAAATCTAAAAATTTTAACTTAATCACATCAACACATCCCAAATTTTGAGGGTTTTAAAGTGTTCAAGTGTTTAAATTTATGTATATATATACACCAATTCTTAGGAGTTCAAATTCCTACATAGATCAATCTCGACACTCAAAAATTTAAAAGCTAAAAATGTCTACATATACCAATTTTTAAGATTAAAATATGGTCTGTAAAATGTTTTTGTATACATATATCTTTAGTATTATATTGCAATTGGTACACTAGAATCACGATGAATCACGATAAAGTATCATAATTCTAAGACACCTATTATACCTTGATACAAAAGATAGTTATAATAAACTAAACCGTGGTCCTAATTCTAAGACACATATACCTTGATACAAAAGATAGTCATTAATAAACTTGTTGGAACAATAGGTAAAATTAGTTAAAAAATTATTTGTCATCGAAGAAATTACTAGGCTGAGTTGCGGACTAGGTCGCTCTCTTTAAGACGTTTTGTGGCACTGTCCAGAATTGTGCAAACAGACTATCAACCACAACGCTTCCAGGATAAAACAGTCCAACTACAACTGTATCAGAGTCCTATTGCACTATAGGATCTGTTCTAGAAATACACCTTCAAATATGGTGCTAAGACCACTCTAATATGGTATTAATACCACTCTATTATGGTACTAAGACCATTCTTATATGGTGCTAAGACCACTCTAATATGGTGTTTCCACCACTCTAGCCTCTAACTTCTCCAATGACATAAAACATAAATAGGGGATATATTCTTAAGATCATTTTTATTTTCTGAAGTGACACTTTATCTCAAACGGGACTTTGATCTTAAGAATACTCTTATTTTCGAAGGGACAAAATTTACCGAAGGGACTATCTTCTTAAGACCATTCTTAATTCCAAAGGGACATTATAAACCGAAGGGACTATGGCCTTAAGAACACTCTTTAAATCCGAAGGGACAGAAAAAGATGGAGAAGAAAAGACTAGCTCGTCAACACAAGCTAAAGGAGGGAGAAGAGAGAAAAGTTCTTTGACAACTCAAGAGAACTTTTTGTGTGAATAAAAGTGAGGGAGAGGAGCTCAATTTATAGGTGAAGAGTCAAAGATAAGTTACAAATCCAATGGCTAGGATTAGTTGACCGTTAGAAAATTAATGGCTTGATCTCGCATCATAAATGAGCACTAATTGAGAAAGTTGACATAAGAATTTTTTTAATTCACACCATAACACTCCATGTGTTCCAACAATCCCCCACCTGAATTTAAAAAATGACTTAGAGGTTTCTATTAAGATAACATAAGCCAAGGTGTCTTACGACATGAACCTTTGCCTTCTAAGATTGTGCATAAGCGAAGGTGTCTGTGACTTAAACCTTTGCGTAGTGGATAAAATTCAGATTTTACTAGAGTGACTTGTAGTCTTGAACACTATCTCTAACATCAAACCACACACAACTTTTTCTTAGGTGTATTCTCAAAAAGACTGTGCATTAAAGGCCCTGCACGTCAATCCCAGTTTAGTGAATGCTCTAGGAATTTTGCCTATAGAATTCCATAGGAAGCGGCCCCCACTTCCACATTCACAAAGGTGAGTCTATCAAGAATACTCTTGTAGCTAGGTACTCCACTCCACATAGAGTATAGATCTCATTAAGAGTTTATATTAACTCAACCTCTTATCGCTTCAGGAATCATGCCTCTTATGATTTATTATAGCATGTTCACCTTATATCACTTCACAACTTGTTATTACTCATTGAACCTATTTCTTGGGATCTCCAGTCATTTAGATCGGGTTACCATCATGAGTGATTCCATAGGCACTAGTCCCATCTTCATCGATGTGTTTTGGACTTTCTCTCTAGCGAATCCTTTCGTCAAAGGATTGGCTAAATTTTCATCAGTGTGCTCATGACCCTCACTTACAGCCCCTATGGAGAGTAACTCTCTAACAGTTCTGTTCTTATGACATATTTGTCAGCTCTTACCGTTATAGTAACAGTTCTCAATTTTCGCAATAGTCGCGGTACTATCGCTATGGATCAACACAACTTGTAATTGTTTTCCCATAAGGGAATCTAGCAAGCATATTTACCAACATGCTTCTTCACTAGCTGTTGCTAGTGCTATCTTCTCAGACTCTGAAGTAGACTGAGCCAATATATTTTATAATCATCTTATAAGATGTTCCAATCTGCATCTGTGTATCCTTCGAGGACAGCAAAAATCATTGATAATGTAATCCAAGGTTCATGGAGTCTTAAGACCCTATCAATAGCATGTCAATGCTCATTACTAGGTCTACTAAGAAATCTTCACAACATTCCCACGACACAGGCAATGTCGGGTCTAGTGAACGGTAAGAGATGACAAATGTCAGGTCTAGTGCAATCAATGGCATACTTTAGGCTACCAATGATGCTCTCACACTTTCACCAGTTTTCTTAAATAGTTTTTCCGCCTGGATCATATGGTGTGCAAGCATGCATGTCTGCAGTCAAAGTATTTATATTTCCTTAAGATCTTCTCAACGTAGTGAGATTGATCCAAGAAAATTCTCTTTTCTGACCTGGTAATTAATATTCATAATTACATTATCTTCTCTAAGGTCTTTCATCTCAAAATTGTTAGACAACAATGATTACAGAGCATTCACAACATGAAAGTTTGAACCAAATATGAGGAAGTCGTCTACATAGAGATATATGATTGTGCAAATGTTATTATCAAATAACTTTATCACTTTCATTCACTTTAAACTCATTTCTTATCATTGAGTTGTCTAACTTTTCGTGACATTGCTCATGGACTTTTTAAGACCATACACATACTTATCTAACTTGCAGACCTTAGTTTCTTGCCCATGGACTACAAAATATTCAGGTTGTTCCATATAGAGTTCTTCTTCAAGTTCACCGTTTTAAAAAAGCGGTTTTAACATCCATTTGGTGTGGTTTTAAATTATGAATGGCAGCAAGATCAATTAGTACCCTTATGGATATTATCCTGGTGATTGAAGAAAAGGCGTCGAAGAAATCTATATTTGTTTCTTTGTCTAAAACCCTTGGCTACAAGGCAAGCCTTGTATTTATCAATAGTTCCATTGGGTTTTATTTTTCAAAATCCATTTACAACATATTGGTTGCTATCAAAAGGCAATTCTGCCAAATACTAGGTCTTGTTAGACTCTAGAGAATCCATCTCGTCTTTTATGACTTCATGCCATAAATCACAATTCAAGGTAGACAACTCTTCTTGAATGCTAGTTGGATCCTCTCCTTATGTATAGACCATGTAATCAAGTCAATACTCCTTAGCAACTAGTGCTTTCATACCTCTTCAAGGTTCTGTTACATCTGATTTCATGTTCTCATCACTGCTTATGATCGTTGGATTGTGATCAGTTGCAATATCCCCACTAGTATCCCCACTATTTTTTTAATTTAAAGGGGGATTTAATTTCATAGAAATCATATTCTATGATCACATTAACATTTAGGTCATAAAACCTATACTCTTTCCTGTTAATTTCATACCCAATGAATTCACATTCATAGGCTCTACTAGTGAGTTTTACTCTCTTGGGATTTGGAATCCGAAGATAGGCCAAACAATCCCAAGTCCAAAAAATAAGACAAGATATATTGTCTTTTCTTCAAAATTTCATAGTTAGAAATTTTGTTCTTAGATTAAAGCACTCTATTTAGCACAAATCAAATAGTTGTTTAAATTTTTCCCAACAATGAGATGCACTTTCAGAATTAAGCATAATGACAACAATTGACTCGGTAAATAGTATATGCTTTATAACTGCTTTATCGTTCATATCAAGAGTTGTTTCATGAATAATTTTGTGCCATTCATAAAACTCGTTGAAGTGTGGAAATTAGTTTGTTCTTCTATCAATATCAAATCGCTTGATTTTCTTATTGAATCATTTTTAATTTCAGTTACAAAAACTTTGAAATTGTCAAGCGTATCACTTTTATTTCTCACGAGATATACTAAAGTATAATCTTAACAGCCATCGATAAAAGTGATAAAATATATTTTCTTATCTAGTCAAGTTACCATCAAGGTCGCATTCATCATAAAAAATTAAATCTAAATATTTAGATTATCTAAATATTGATTTATGCGACTACTTGATTATTTTTAACTTGACTACAAAAAAGACATATATATTTTTTCTTTAAAAAATACAACACATCTCATTCTACAATATAATCTTGAATATGATCAATATGAATTGCAAAGTGCAAAAACAAATATCATGTGATTATTTTATTTTTATTATACGGGTCAATGCATGATATTTGTTTCATATCTTAAAATGTCAACCAAAATTATATCAATAAATAAAATAAAATCATGTTTATTCAAGACATTGAATTCCAAAATAGTTCAAATGTGTCAATGCTTTGAAGTCAATTCATGTCACTTATATGAGACATTAAATTCTATAACTCAAATACTTTAATGTCATGTTGTATTGTCAAAATTTTGAAAACATTTTACATACAACATTGAACGTAAATAATTTGCATTAAAACAACTTCTTTTTTTTCAACCATTTCTTAGCAGAAATTAATTACCACCGAAATCTGTTTTACAAATTAATTTCCTTCACCACCAAAATCTGTTTTACAAATTAATTTCCTTCGTAGAAATTTCTTAGACGAAAAAAAAGTCTATCACCCACTTGATCTACCAAAAGGTTGATCTTAGTATTCATAATAATGAATTACTATTCAATCAGGTAAGCCTGCAAAGCAGTGCTTGACCTGTTCTTACACTTCATCGTGTAGTTTTAACCGAGGTATTTCTATAGCCGTTTTATACTTGTTGTACTTACAAATAACAAACAAAAACTAATAATTTCTTCGGTAGACTTGGTAGAAGGAAACGTCTTAAAATTGTTGGAACAATAGTCAAAATTAGTTAAAAAATTATTTTTGTCACCGAAGAGATTACTAGGCTGAGTCGCGGACTAGGTCGCTCTCTTTAAGACGTTTCGTGGCACTGTCCAGAATTGTGCAAGCAGACTATCAACCACGACGCCCCCAAGATAAAACAGCCCAGCTACAACTGTATCAGAGTCCTATTGCACTATAGAAACTGTTCTAGAAATACACCTTCAAATATGGTGTTAAGACCACTCTAATATGGTATTGATACCACTCTATTATGGTACTAAGATCATTCTTATATGGTACTAAGACCACTCTAATATGGTGTTTCGACCACTCTAACCTCTAACTTCTCCAATGACATAAAACATAAATAGGGGATATATTTTTAAGATCATTCTTATTTTCTGAAGGGACACTTTATCTCGAACAGGACTTTGATCTTAAGAATACTCTTATTTTCGAAGGGACAAAATTTACCAAAGGAACTATGTTCTTAAGACGATTCTTAATTCTGAAGGGACATTATAAACCGAAGGGAATAATCAATGGCTAGGATTAGTTGACCGTTAGAAAATCAATGGCTTGATCTCGCATCATAAATGAGCACTAATTAAGAAAGTTGACATGAGAATTTTTTTAATTCACACCATAATAATCCATGTGTTCCAACAACTAAACCTTGTAGTTCATTTTTGTTTCTTTGAAAAGTAAATGTAAAGTTCTATAAACATGAATTTCATTTAATTAATATGAACTTTAGGAAAATTATTTTATGTCGGGGGTGTATAAAAATGTTTGACGCGTCCACTTTCCACACCACATTTCAAATCAAACAAAGACAACAAAAAAGCTACGTATCTGACTATGACCTTACCACACATGCACTGATACGTCTCTACACTACAGCAACACAACACAACACATTCATTCAACTCTTTCCTTCTCTTCTTCCAAATGACTCAACCTCCACCACAAACAACCACCTTCTATTTCTCATTCTCACTACTTTTCATCCTTTTCCAATATTGCTTGCTACTGTCATTATTCAATTCTCACTTTCCTTTTTTGAGAAATGACCCATGTATAATTATTTTATGATAACTTTTGAAACAATTTTTTTATACTTTCTTTAGTCTCATTTATAAGCAAATTTTACTTTTTAGATTCATTGAATAAATGATGTATATGACATATGATATAGACCACATACCTAATTTATTCAATGAATCTAAAATATCAAATTTTGCTTATAAATAAAACCGGAGAAAGTACTTACCTTGTGTTTTTATCCCGTCTTGTTCTCTCTTTCTCTCTCTATATTGTTTTTCTCCTAAAAGAAGTGGAAATAAATGATTTTTCCAAAAAATATTTTAAAAATAAGAGTTGTGATTTTTAAACAACCATTTATAAAACAACTTTTGAAACAATCATAAATTTTCAAAGAAAAATAAATATTAACATGGAAAACAAAACAATAAAGATAAAATATAAAAATATAAAATGAGCATGATAAATAACACACCTCTAAAATTAATCGTATCATTCCTCTTTCTTTATACACTCCTATTCAATTCATCAAACAACACCTAGCCACCAATCCTCCCAAGTCCCATCACTCTCACTTGTTCTTCAATTAACCTATAAGCCATATAAATATAACAAATAATTTTTTAATAAAAAATAAAACAAATAATTTATAAAGTAAACAAAATTCGTTAATTTGGTCTCTAACATTGACATGTTTCTTATTAAATTAACAATTTTTATATACTTTAGAGATAAAATTAACAATTTCATATAATTTAAGGGCTTCTTATTATATTTATATACTTTAATAACTAAATTGGAGAAAAGAGTGATAGTTTAAAAAATATTGATGGTTTATTAAAAAAAATTCATATATATATGAGAAATTGTTATGCTTCTTTTATAAATTTTGTTTGATTTTTTTTAACTCAAGTACTTTTTTCAAACAAATGTCTATACATATTTTATATATTTTTTTAATTTGAAAGGATATTTTATATATTTTTCTTCAAACAATAATAAATAGCGTAATATGAAAGATAAGTGATTTTGTTTGGTCAAATGTTCTGATCAGATTTAAACTTTGACTCTTTTACTTATTAGTTTTTAATGACTATTGTCATTTTGTATATTAAAAAAAAGTAAGTTTGAAAAACAATTAGTATAATCAATTTTATTATTTTCAAATTTAGTCAACGGTTTACCACATGTAAAAACGGATGTAAACACCAAATAAGATCGTCCTAATAAGGTAACTCAGCTTGGGGGAGCTAACGGAACATTGGATGAGTACAAATCCAAAGGTCTAAATTCAAACTAGATAATGCATATATAGTCTGGTTGCCGGTTGGTTGACTAAAAAGAGATTTAGGAAGAATGTTTTAAGTCATCATAAATTTAATTTAGTTGATAAAGATATTATATAATATATGAAAAGATTGATGTTTAAACTCAAACATCCTATTTATACACAAAAAATAAATTTCTATTTAAGTGTTTGACCAAAAAAAATGTTCCATTTGGATTCAAAATAAATTTCTATTTGAGTGTTTGAACAAAAAAAAAATGTTCCCAATTTGATTCATTGAGATTAACATTTCTCCCTCCTCTAACCATTTATAGACATTTACATTTGTCTACTAAAAAAACCATGCAAACTTTTATAGATTTGCATTTGACCTTTAGATTCACTTATAAAAACTCTTTTAGACTTGACTACCAATAAAATTTCTCATTAAACAACTTCTTTTTTTTACAAAATTTTTTCTATTAAATTCTAGAAATATAATATATCCATAAACTATTTTTAACTAACTACCTTAAATAACCTCTTCAAATAACTTATAAAACAATTTACATACAAATAATTTTGACCATAATTTTTTTTCGTGAGTTGTAAAAATATTTTACCATAAACACTATTTTTCTCAAATCAAATTTCCAAATACTCTCCAATTTTGAATAAAAAAATATAAATATTCTCCCAAATTTTAACACATCATCATCAATATCATCTTCAACCTCATCATATTGCAATAATTTCTCTTTCAAAAAAATAAAAAGTAAAAAACCTCATTTACTTCAAACAAATTTGTGCCTCATCCTCATCCCAAAATCTTTCTCCTAATAATTGAGTTCAATCCACACACACTTATTAGTATTACCACAAAAAAAAAAACACAAGCTCAAATTTTAAACACAAAAAAACACACACACTCCTATGTTAACTAAGTGTCTCAAAATTTGTCCAACATCAACAACGTTAATGCAAATCAAATTCTGTCATCTGGGTATTGTTCTTTTCAACTTTCTTTCATCTGGGTCTTGTTCAAAATCAAATTTTTTTCAATTAGTTACATTTATTCAAGATTATGATGCATAATTGAAATTTGTTAAGGTTGAAGCAAATCAAATTCTATGATCTGGGTATTGTTTTTTTGAAGTTTCTATAATCTGGATATTGTTCAAAATCAAATTTTGTTTCAATGGGTTGCATTTATTTATGCATAGGTGAAAGTTGCTAAGGTTGAAGCAAATCAAATTCTATAATCTGGGTATTGTTAAAGTTTGGATTTTTATCATCTGGGTATTGTTAAAGTTCGAATTTTTATCAATGGGATGCATTTATTCAAGAGTATGCATAGGTGAAACTTGTAAAGGTTCAAGCATCAATGGTGACCCAATTTCAAGACATGAGCTTCAACAAGCTTTTTCACCATCTTCTGATGGTGGTGAAATTCGAGACCAATTGAATCAGTTAAGCTTAACTAGAGATCCTGAAGCTGGAATAAGAAGACTAGCTAGGGTTTCGTCGCAGTTTCTTCCACCGGATGGTTCGAGGATTGCGAAGGTTGATTCGGAGAAGTATGAATTACGGTATTCGTATCTTTCTCAGCGCGGTTATTACCCTGATGCTCTTGATAAAGCGAATCAAGATAGTTTTTGTATTCATACGCCGTTTGGAACGGATGTGAATGATCATTTTTTCGGTGTTTTTGATGGTCATGGTGAATTTGGTGCGGAGTGTTCGCAGTTTGTGAAGCGTAGGCTTTGTGAGAATTTATTGAGGAATGCTAAGTTTAATGTTGATCCTGTTGAGGCTTGTCATGCGGCTTTTTTAGCTACGAATTCGCAGTTACATGCTGATGTTTTAGATGATAGTATGAGTGGAACAACGGCTATAACGATTTTGGTTAGAGGGAAGACGGTTTATGTAGCGAATTGTGGTGATTCGAGGGCAGTTATAGCGGAGAAGAAAGGGAAAGATGGTGATATTGTTGCAGTTGATTTGTCTATTGATCAGACACCTTATAGGGTTGATGAGTTAGAAAGAGTGAAACTTTGTGGTGCTAGGGTTCTTACTTTGGATCAAATTGAAGGGTTAAAGAATCCTGAAGTTCCGTGTTGGGGTAGCGATGAAGAAGGTGATGATGGTGATCCTCCTAGGTTGTGGGTCCCGAATGGGATGTATCCTGGTACTGCTTTTACAAGGAGCATTGGTGATTCTATTGCCGAGACTATTGGTGTTGTTGCGAATCCTGAGATTGTTAGTTTTGAACTCACACCTAATAATCCATTTTTTGTTATTGCTAGTGATGGAGTTTTTGAGTTTCTTTCTAGCCAAACTGTGGTTGATATGGTAATTACAACTTTTTCTTTTCACTTTTCTTTCTCTCTCTTGCTTTATATTATGATGCATGAGAAAATATGTCTTGCTTTTTACTCTTTATATGATATGATTGAAATTTACTTTTTACTCTTTGAGAAAGAAAGTTGTTGCAATGCTAATTAAATTATCATATTTCAGTCGGTGTTGTTGTCAATTGCGAAAAATAGTGGCTTCTGTGCAAATTATGGTAGTGCTATAATGCTGCTGTAACCGTTATTGTATTGCGGATTAATATGGATTTGTTCCAATTGTTCTACGATGTTGCTACAATTCGACAACACTGATTTAAGTAATCAGGAACTGGCATCTATGATATTAATTAGTTAGTTACTGTGCCTCTCCTATTTGGAATTAGGAAGTAGGATTTAGGAATGTGAAATTTTCGCTTACCATTAGCAGAAGCACTTATGCAACAAGTGACTTTTTGGAAAGGAAGTTTGTCTTGTAAAAGGTGTGAACTGTGAAGAATAAAATTTAGTGTAAAAAATTCTGGAATAATGCAAGTGAAATTTCCTCAATAAGCATTGGAATTTTATTGGTTTCAATCTCAAATTGTTGAATTTTATATTCTGTTATTACTGCAAAGTTGCAACCAATTAATCATGGGTTAATAAGCCCTAAATTGTTTACAATTTTGTGTCTAAATTCATTGCTGTAACTAAGACTAATAACTGAAAAGTGTCAAAAAATGAATAAAACTTAATGCTGAGATCCATATTATTAAATTATGTGATACTTTTGGTAATTCATTGCTGAACAACGATATATTTATCTAGTAAATCTTTCTCCTTCATATTACTAATTTATGTCAATTTTGATTTCAAGCATATGTGAACCTAGGTTTGGTTTATTATTCAATTACGTCTCTTAAATTTTCCGACCTTCTTCCAGGTTGCAAAATTTAAAGATCCACGCGATGCTTGTGCTGCGATAGTGGCAGAATCTTATCGACTTTGGCTACAGTATGAGACTCGTACAGATGATATTACAGTCATCATTGTGCATATAAATGGACTAAATGAAGTATGATGTTTTTCTTTTCTCCTGCTCATACTCGCATATATTGTTTCCTCAAAACGTTGAGTATTCATTTCCCCTTGTTTGTTGTTAGTAACTAATCTAGTTTTTTGAATCAGCCCGCTGTTGCTCACTCGGAAAGTTATCGTGAAATTTTACGAACCCCTGTCCCTCAAGTTGTAGAGGTGACAGGTTCAGAATCTCCTTCCACATTTGGATGGAATGCTAGGAATCATCGTGTAAGGCAAGAATTGTCAAGGGCACGCCTCCGAGCAATTGAAAATTCTCTCGAGAATGGACAAGGTTGGGTTCCTCCATCTTCAGCTCACAGAAAAACATGGGAGGAAGAAGTAAATCTCAATTCATTTTTGCCTTTCCTATTAATTAGCTCCTTTGTTTTTCATTTTGTTTATTCACATTGACAACAACATTGGTGTCTTAATCTAAAAGACAAAACATAGATGCATTTCCTTGGATTTTTTTTTTTGTTGTTCTTCATATAAAATATATTTTTTGTGGTTATAACAAACTTTGAGAAAATTTTGGATTTGAGGAAGATGTGGATAGTTATGAATATCGTAAGTGAAGAACAGCACGAAAAATACCTAAGGAAATGCACCTAAGTTTTGTCCTTATATAACTCAGATTAATTTTCTCCTGTTGCGAAGTTCATGAACTGCAAACCTTGATGGTGCTTCTTCATCTTCATATGCAACAGGCACACATAGAGCAGGCGTTGAATGATCATTTTCTCTTTCGAAAACTTACCGAATCTCAGTGTCATGTTTTATTGGATTGCATGCAAAGAGTTAACGTCGAACCTGGCGATATTATAGTCAAACAGGTTAGTTTTCTAGTTGAAGATTGAAAAATTGTAGTGTCATTTAGCTTTTGTGGATTCTTTCTAGCAGAATATTAAGATTACTACACTTCAGTGGATCTTATAAAAATTTCAATTTATTTTGGTTTTGTTGGTTTTTATGAGCGTTGAAGTGTGTGTGACAAAAGTTATACTTTGCAGGGTGGTGAAAGTGACTGTTTTTATGTTGTTGGCAGCGGAGAATTTGAAGTCTTGGCAACTCAGGTTTATAAAATTTGTCACTTGATTGCAGTATTGATTTCGTTCATATTTGTGACGGTTCAACAGCTATCATTTTAGGAAAATTTTGAAAATTATCCTAGCCAGAGACAAAGTCTACAGGCTTCCAAACCTTCTGAATATTTCTCAGTTTCGAAATCAGAAAATTTTCATTTGTGCGATTTTTATCCCGCAGATGTGACCTCCTTTGAAAACCACCCTTATTTTATTAGTAAAAAACTTAGGTCATGTTTCTTACATCCTTGCCATAAGTAATGAAATGATGACAGAGTTTTTTCCCATTATTTATTAAATTTAACTGCATGCTATGAAGCATTGACGCTGACATGGACACCTGTAATAATTTGAGAAAGTGAAGTATTCGAATGTGAATTGTGACCATATGTCTCGGTGTCAGTTCTACATAGACAGTATGTTCTTAAAGGCCTCTAATGTTATAAAAATATTCTGCATGTAACTATTTGATTTGAGAACTTGATGGAATGGATACAAGTACTTCGATTCAACTTTTGTCATATTTTTAAACTCTGAACCTGTTCTTATAATTGGATTTACTTCCCCTTGTTATAGTCGAGATGAAACCGTGTTTTTAAAGTCTAGGGCCATAGAATGAATGCTGTTTGTACCTAACTCCATTCTAGAATTCTGTCTGTTTCTATGCGATGTGTTACAATTGTAGTTCCACATTTTTCACAATGACAGGAAGAAAAAGATGGGGAGGTACCTAGGGTTTTGCAGCGCTACACAGCTGAAAAACTATCATGCTTTGGAGAACTTGCTCTGATGTGAGTCACTCTACCACTTCTTTGATGGTCCTTCAACTAAGTTATAGTTATTTTTTACTTGAAAAAATCTGACCGAAGCCATTCTTGTTTCCTCTAGTTTAGACAGTGTTGTTAAATAGCGGCGCTATAGCACTATAGCGTAACGGAATTTGAACAAATCTCCATTGTTCCACTACACGCTATTTAGTACAAATGTTGTCAAACAGCGGCTATAGTTGCGCTATAGCACTGTTGAGTAGCAGAATTTGAACAAACCGTTATTTTCCACGTTTGCGATTGACAGCACTGAGTTTAGGTGTTGACTTTGAGGACTGTTTTCCAGACAAGCATATGATATTCAATTATAATTGCAATATTCCAGAATAAAATTTAAGCAATAATTGTGTTGCTTTTTTGCTTTTCAGTTTTTGTAAGAAATATTTAACGTTGTATGTATATCTTTTCTTATTTTTCCATATGTAGGTGCTGTAGTTTTTTCATGGCAAATTTGTAACTTTACTCTGCCTAAAATGTGGCATTACAGGTACAACAAACCACTCCAAGCCTCTGTGCGTGCTGTAACAAACGGAACTCTTTGGACTTTAAAGCGGGAAGATTTCCGCGGGATTTTAGTATCAGAATTCTCTAACTTATCATCATTGAAGTTACTTCGGTCCGTAGATCTCCTCTCCAGATTGTCAATTTTACAACTGAGTCAGATCTCCGACTCCCTTTCTGAAGTTACCTTCTCAAGTGGACAGACAATAATCAATAAAGTAAGCTTTCTAGCTTCAGTACTTTTGTGCTTTTATTCTCCATTCTTTTCTAAGTTTTTGGCATGTTTTGCAGAATGAAGTCCTTGCATTGTACATCATCCAAAAGGGACGTGTAAAATTAACTTTTGATGCTGATTTATTGACAAGAGCAAATACCTACAGCCTCAAGTCCGACATCGAAAATGAGGACGATGATGTACAGAGCGGAACAGAACTGTCACTAGAGAAGCCCGAGGGAAGCTATTTCGGTGAATGGTCCCTTCTTGATCAACACATTGGTTCCTTAACTGCTGTTGCTGAGGATGATGTTGTATGTGCTTTACTAACAAAGGATAAACTTGAATCAGTTATTGGCTCCTTACAAAAGATTTCTCAGGAAGATCACAAGTACGTCTTAATATGTGCATGTATCAAACAATGGCTTAGTGGTTTCTGCCTATGAAGCACTGACACAGGCACAGACACAACAGTGACACTGACACATTGACACTGATAATCATTTAAAAAATAGAATGATTGAATGTAACCACATGTGTCAGTGTCATGTTGCTGTCAGTACTGGACACGCCTTCAATCGGAAGTGTTGGCTTCTACATAAGTTTCTGCTTATTTTCTTATGTGCTGCACTTGAAATAAAGCTTTGTTGTTCACTTCATTAATTTGACAATAGGTTGAGGGATAATTCCGAGGAGTTGAATAAAAGCTTTGAATTCTCATCATTTGATAAAGTCCAACTCTCAGATTTGGTAAGAGTATTTTCTTGCTTTCTATTAATTGGGATTGAGATACATGAATTAGCTTATAGACCTTTTTTCTTGGTCAGGAGTGGAGAAAGACGTTATATTCCACTGACTGCTCTGAGATTGGACTTGCAAATTTAAAAGACTCAGGTAGATATATACTTTACTGATTTCTCGCTTAGAATGTGATTGATGAATGCTTATTCCCAGAAATAATGGATTTAAACAGATTTAGTCCATTTTTTTAATAAATCCATTTGATCCCATCAGTCTCCAAATTTGACTTAATCAAGTCTTTAGGTGTGATTGGTATAAACCTGATCTTTGGAAGATTATTGGAAGTTTTCCAACTTATTTCTTTTGGTGTCTTGGTTTTCTTTTCCTACATCAATTGATAAAAAAACAATGTATGTTTGATTTTGTTTTTTCTAACCAATTTGCGGCATGAAATAATTTTTCTAGCAGAAAATGTGCTTACGTTGAAGAAATTTTCCAAGCCAAAAGTGAAAAGGCTAGGAAAGGAATCACAAGTCTTGAAAGAGAAAGATTTGATAAAGGGTATGAGCTCCTCAGCTTGTGTACCGCAAGTTTTATGCACCTTTGCCGACCGCATATATGCTGGAATACTGCTAAATACACGTCTTGCCTGCCCTCTGTCTTCCATACTTTCAAGTCCTTTTAGCGAATCAGCGGCCCGATACTGCGCTGCTTCTGTTGTGATCGCCTTAGAAGACTTGCACAAGGTCTTATCTAAACTAATTTATATTTTTGCCTTGATTTTATTTTTCTTGTGGCTTAGATTTGCTAACTTTTTCTCCTCGGCATGTTTCATATTTGAATTGCAGAATGGTGTTCTGTATAGAGGTGTCTCGCATGATGTTTTGATGTTGGATCAAAGAGGACATATACAGGTTTGGAAATTTTTGTTTTATTTTTATTCATCATATTCATGTTCATCGTTGTTATTAATGGCAAACCTGTGTAGAATTATGACAGATGGTGTTGCGGAAAACGTTTGACGCATGATGAACAAGTTAAAAACCATAAAATATGCATAGTATATATAATACAAATAGAATAGCTTGTATCACGAATAATGAAGATGATTAAGTTATATTTTAGCATATCAAACTTAATTAATTATTCTTATTTTATCATGTTAATTATTTTTAAATGCATGTTGCTGTTTGTAGTTGGTGGACTTCAGATTTGGAAAGAAGCTCTCTGATGAGAGAACATTCACAATTTGTGGGAGGGCAGATTCACTAGCTCCAGAGATTGTTCTCGGAAAAGGCCACAGTTTCCCTGCCGACTGGTATACTTTTTAAAATTTGCACATAACCATTGATTTTCTGTTGAGTGTGAATTATGCAGTTCCTCGTGTCAGTAGCACACATCTTTATTTCCTCAAAACGTAAAAACAACTTAAAGGAATATTATTTCTTTTGCTGAATGTAAATATGTTGCACTATCACCTTACAAGCATTAAGTTTAATTAGAAAGCTTACTTAACATACATTGCTTTGTTAGACACTGAATCTTTAGAATACAGTTTGAGAATGTGCTGATATGCTTCATTGATGGTAATGCAGGTGGGCATTGGGAGTTTTAGTATATTTTATGTTATGCGGCGAAATGCCATTTGGATCATGGAGAGAAAATGAACTCGATACAGTTGCCAAAATTGCAAAAAGGAAACTAAATCTTCCTGAAACTTTTAGCCCTGACGCTGTTGATCTCATCTCCAAGGTATTGAATACATGATATTTATAGCAAGAAATAAGCATCTTTCTCTCAATGTCGTCAAATAGTGGCTATATTAACGCTACAACGTAGCGTAATTTGAATTAATCTCTATTGTTCTACAATACCCTATTCAATACAAAGTGTTGTTAAATAGCGACTATTGCGACACGATATTGCTGCATCGTAACGGAATTTGCAGAAACCTTTATTTTCTGTGATTCGCGATTGACAACATTGCTTTCTCTTGAACATCATGTGTAGTTGGCATGCTAAAAAAATATATATGGTGCATGCATGAGAATACCTATGTATGCTTACCTCTCTTTATTTGATTTGTTCAGTTACTTGACGTGGAAGAAAATACTAGACTTGGTAGCCAAGGTTCTGATTCTGTCAAAAGTCACTCGTGGTTTAACGGTATCGACTGGGAAGCTCTTAGACACCACGCTTTTCCTGTTCCTCCAGAAATTATTTCTCGTATAACACAATACTTGGAAGTTCGTTACGAGGATTCTTCTGCTTCTACGGAGTCTCCATTAGAAGAGGTAGAAGAACTTAATGTGCCTGAATGGCTTGAAGATTGGTAGAAAAATGAGTATTAAGCTTTGTCAACTTTTTGAAGTTTGGCTCTTCATAAATATTTACCTTTTCTTGTTATGAGCTTCTTTTCCTCCATGCTTTCTAAAAGATCACGCGTGTGTTCGGAAGTATACATCCGGACATGAATAAAACTGTGTTTTTGTCCGGAAGTATACTTCCAGAAGGCAAAAGAACAATGTTTTTCTTTTTCTTTCTGGAAGTATACTTCCGAAGCGACCGTGGAAGTGGAAAAGGAAGCTATTTTCTTGGACAAATTGCAATCTAAGAATGCAATTGACCATAAAATGCAAAGAGAGAAATAGATCCATAATATCCTCCCAAAAAATTTTAGTTGCTGAATGGGTAGGATAGGTTTAATATGTTATTTATTATCTCTTTAAATCTTTCATTTTCTATTTTTTTTTTTTTATAATTCCTCTTTTTTGTATATATTATATGTGTTCATGATTGAATTTGTTTTTATGTCCAGTTGAATGTTAAGCTATTTAGAATTTTATATGTCATGGACTAATGTCCATATTTATACACACATAATGTAAGAAATAATGTATTATTTGTTTTGTCTTTCTGTAGCTATTTTTATTTGCCTAGAAAAAAAGCTTATAACATTTCATTCATAATGGCGAAGATGTATTGCAAAAACATGAGCGGTCTCATTTATTTGTCTCGTAATAAATTTAACATGAAAATATATAATACAATATTTCAAGTTGACAATACAAAGTGATCTCTAGTATGAAGAAGGATAAGATCATGTCATCACATCATATAATTGGGCAGCTCACATGCATTTTTATCGTTTTTCCCAATACAATCAACCAAAATATTTGAACCTGATAACGACCTGAAGTAACCTACCCGTGACAGAAATGCAACCAAACTACATTGATAGAGAAAGTTATTATAGAGAAAGTTTATTTGAACAACCATTTTTTATAACCTACGGGACAAAATAAATGTGGTTATTTAATAAGTTTTTGTTTGCTTTGATTATGGTGTATATCCACATTGCGTTGTATATATTTGGTTGTCTCATACATTGTTATGTCATTTTAAAATGGTTGTTCAAATTATAAGTTGATATAAAATGGGACACCTACACCTAGGTAGGGATGGGAATAGGCTAGGCCGAGTTAGGCTTTACAAGGCCTAAGTCTGGCCTGCAATATTTTTTTAAAGCCTAAGCGTGACCTGCGGCCTGTCATAGACCTACTTTTTAAGCCTGAGTCTAGCCTTCTGAAAGTCTGATACGGCCTACTAGCCTGTTTAAAAATCTATATCTTATGAACATCTTTAAATAAACAATGTGATCTAAATTTAAATGGACTAGCGAACTAATAGCTCAATTAGATTAAACTCTCGTTTGATAATCTAACACGAGATTTTATGGAATTCAACTATATATTGTATCATATTTCTATTCTAGTTTATAATAATACATTTATATATGCAAAAAGTTAATGTATACTAATAAAGTTTAAATTATTGAAAAAGTTTACAAATTTATATTTTAATTCAAAGTACAAAATGATAATAAAAAATATTATTCATATTACTTAAATAGGCCGGTCTAATAGGCTTAAGAGGCTTTTTGAGAGGCATGTGGTCTAGCCTTTTAAATTAAATAGGCTTTAAAAAAAGTCTAGGCCTTCTCTATTTAAGAAAAAAGTCTGGTCTGGCCTGGCGTAAGCTAGGCTGTAGGCCCCTGTTGGCCGACCTGGCCCCTCGTTTTAGGCACCCGAATTTTGGACTTAGAATAAAAGTCTCGCAATAGACAAAATTATGTGTATACATACAAACAAATAAAGGTCACACAACAATTGAATTATACAACTTATATAATGCAATAATTTATTTTTCTTTTTAATTGTAATGTTTTTTTTATAAAACTTATAAATTTATATTAATGACTTATTAAAAAAGCCTCATATTATAGTCTTTTTTAGGCCTCAAAATGTGTTGGACCGACACTGCTGCACCGTATAAATTTGTATTCGGTAGGTCCTTCGTTTTGGTTTTCTAATAATTTTTTCCCGTAGTGATTTCCATATCAATATCCATATTCTCTTATCTACCTCGGTTGCCGCAAAACGTTTGTTCAAATAGTATACCTTGTTATTATAAGATGATATATATAAAATAAAATAAAAAAGGAATTAACATTGTAATAAAAAAAAAAAAAAAGATTAACAACACCCTCTTTAAACACTATTCAACAATAATTAAGTAGATGAAATTCAACTAGGTTTTTTTGGTACATAATTCATACAAATTTTACAACTTTCAAAGAAAAATACTGGAGGAAGAGTATAGCAAGAGTAATGTTTGGTGGATGCATTATCCACTCATTCTACATCTCAGATGGAGCTCACATTCCTATAATTTCTCGTTACTTTATTCTCTCCATAGTATGAATATGAGCTCCATCATATACGTGGAATGAATAGATATTGTGTCCACCAAACATCAAGTGGCGCGTGATATGTACAAAGAGGCTACAAGAATGTCCAGACCCACACACATGGGAGAGAATGAAAAGAAATAATGAGACCAACTGCAAACAAAACAAAGACAGCAAAGCCTAAACATTGGCTGCTGCAAAAATAATAGGAAAATAATACTATGCCTGACCCCAACAAATGTAATTGTTGAAGAGACCCTCTTAATTGTTTAGAAATCACCAAAATCACCAATAGGAAACTAGCAAAAAGAACATATTGTGATCGTGGTTGCAAGATCTACTCTTCAATCTTGTGACCTTCGGTTTAAGATTCGACGTCTTCAAAAATAAAAAGTACACATATCGAAAATGAGACCCTCAACAAATCGCCACCAATACAAATTATCTATAAACCTCCGTTTGGATTTCACATTGCTCGAGAATTAGTCACTTTAGTTACTTGAGAATTAGTCATTGAACCCCATAGCAAATATTTTGTTGTCTCAACACTACATATTGCTCTAACCATCAACTCGGATTTGCTCATTGGAAATATAATTCACCTTAAAATTACAAGTATTCTATTATTTGTCCATGCCATAAAATTTTAGCTAATTATTTATTTAATCGATTAGTTCAATATATATTTTCACGTTTTTTGTATTAGTGAAAGAAATATTTGTATCGTCTGATATAGAGGAAACTAATGAAGAAGGTGATAAATATGTTGATAGAGTAGAAACAAATATTGCTTATAATGACGATGGAACCTAAGGTTGGAATGATATTTAACTCTAAAAATGAAGTTATCGAGTATTACAAGAACTATGTTTGATGTATGGGTTTTGGGTTACTAAAATTTGTACAGAAAATGGAGATGATAGGAAAAAAATATATTTTACTCGTGCATGTGGTCATGGAAGAAAGTATGTGAGCAATTAAAAAAAAAAGGAGCAAAATCTTATCACAAAAACTCAATATAAGACTAGATTAAATGTGTGTATATTTGTTTAGAAGGAACCATTATAATTTCAAGATTTATTTTTTAGCATAATCATAAACTTGTCCAACGTAATGAAAAACTCAACTTTAGAAGCAATAAAAAAAATTTAGAGACAATAAATTTTTTTTTTTTTTTTGGTTCATGTGAGACAATAAAAATTTAGAAGCAAATATATAAAACATAGGTTGAAACTCAATGACTAAGTTGAGATTAATGTAAGCAGAAATTTTCGATCTTTAATTGTCAAATGAGGATAATTAAGCTTTTACTTGGTTGTTCACAACATGGTTAGAGTGTATGCATGAATGTGCTCTAAATGTCATAATTGCTTATCAAGACAAAGTAATGAAAAATTCAACTTTGTTTGCTTTTTCCATTACTTTGTCTTGATCGGTAATTGTGTCATTTACTGCCACAAATAAAGATCAAAATTTTTGCTAACATTAATCCCAACTTAATCATTGGGTTCCAACCTTTACGTGGTTCCAAATTTTTATTAGATCTAAAATATCGCACCTTAGTTGGAGGTTATACTCAAGAACAACTCAATTGTAATGCTTTCATCTAAACAAATACATGCACTCAATATAGCATTATGTTGAACTTTTTGTGATAAGATTTAACTTCAAAATACTTTTTGAATTGTTCCACATCCTTCTCCAACGACTAAACCCTAAATAAAATATATTTTTTCCATCATCTCCATTTTTTGTACTAATTTTGTAACCAGGAAAGCGATAGCATAGTTGATTTAATACTCGATAATTTCAATCGGTAGATCTAAATATCATTCTAATCTTAAGTTTTTGATCGTCATAAGCAATATCTACTTCTAAACTATCATCCTATATATCAATTCCTTCATTTGTTTCCTCTTTGTCAGGAAATAACAATATTTCTTCCACTTATAAGAAAATTTTAAAAACATAATGAGATAATCGACTGAATCCCTTCATAAAAATAATCGACAAAATAAATAATTAACAACATTATATCGCATAGGAAAATAATAAGTACATAGAATACTTACATGTAGTTTTAAGTACATAGAATTGTAATTCCAATGAACAAACAAGTGGCTGTGATTAGATCAGTGATGTAGATATGTCGAGACAACACAAGATTTCCTGAAAAATTCAATAACAAACACCATCAGAATTTGCTACATCAGCCATAGAATAATATGAAATTTTTATGTAAAAAATTGTGTATGAAATTAACGGAACAAACAATGATGGAGGAGTATTTATTTAGATTGGTGGTAGCAAATCATAGGCAGATGGAAACAGTTTGTGGGGTGGTGAGCATATGCTGCGCTAATTAGGGTTTAGTGGGCAATACAACACAAGTGGTGGTGGCAGCATTCGGTTGCATACTAGTTAACATTTCTCTATTTTAATTTAATAAAAAATAAAATTTAAAATATAACTTTATTTCAGAAAAAAAAATAAAATATAACTTAATTATTTTATAAATTAGTCCTGACCTTGAATTGGTAGAGACCTTACATAATTTATATAGTGGGTCGGGTTTAAATCCCGACACCCACTTATTCACGTTAAAAAAAAGTGAATTTCAAAATATTAGGTTCATATGGAAGGTTAAGTCGGACTGTTAGTTCGATCGATTTTTATCTTTAAACTAGACCTCTCATCGGTTCAGTCAAGTCTTTAGATTGAACCTACGTATGAACACGTTAAACCGATTATGGAGGATAGAACTTGGTTTGCAAATTGGATTATGGATGGTTAAATTTATATTTTGATATATATTTGATTTTAATAATAAAAAAAACAACACTATGATTCAATCACATTTATTCATTTTAGAAAATGTTTGAAGTAATTGCAATTTCGGTTATTCTACTTTTACCATTTTGTAAAAAAAAAAATCAAATCTCATTCAATTACCATTTTGAAGTTGAGTCTTTATATAAATCTTTTCCATGGAGAAGTGAGGAGGCTTGAAAAATTCATCGGGTTAATTAGAACAAAGTCTATTTACCAAAAGAAAAAGGTGATTTATGGGTGATAAATTTAAGAGATTTTAATTTAACTCTCTTAGCAAAGTGGTGTTGGAAGTTATAAGGATAGAAAATTATGGTCTCTGGCATAAAGTCTTCGTAAGTAAACATGAACTTTTAAATGGGTTCGTGAATAGGGAAGGAAATAGAAACTTGTTGTGGTGGAGAGATATTTATAGTATTGAGATAAATGGGGATGGAGTGGAGGAAATTGATTTGGGTGAGAATATGTCAAATAAAATAGGTAATGGACACAATACTTTATTTTGGTGTCAACCTTGGTTGGATGGGGTGATATTAAAGGATTCATTTTAATATATTATTTAAACTTTGTAAAAAGAAAGTTTGTGAGTAAAGGATATGGTGACTTCGAGTGGTTTGGAGGAAGGGGGCCGGATGTGGAGAATGAGTTTGTTTGTTTGAGATGGAGAGTTAGTTGAGGGGTGTAGGGTTGTGTCGCGCCATTTTTTGGAGATCAAGGCTATTTGATTAGCGTTTGACTCACTATTTTATCTCACGACTGAACATTTAATTTTAAAAAGAAAGGGGAAAAAAGTTCGAAATACCCCCTTTGAAAAGATTTTGGGTTCGGGGGTTAGTTACTTAAAGGGAAGGTGTTAGCACTCTTTATGTCCGTAGTACTCTACGGGAACCTCTTGGTTTTATTTAACGTTTTGTGCTATAAAACTTGCTTGCTTTTTGAAAAAAAAATGACTTTAAAGTGATAAGGAAAAGTGACCTATTTATCTACAATTTTATTGATTTGGAAGGACGAGTGTCCTTTGCCTACGTACCCGTGAAGGATCAAAACCTCGTAGTTCGGGGTAAAAATTGACATTTGATTCGTTTTTGTATTTTTTATTAGTTTTGAAAAAAAGGTTTTAAAATGAAAAGCCAAGTGGCAAAATGAATTTGTTTGTGTTTTTTAATATTGAAGAAAAATTACTTGAAATGTGATTAAGATCGATTGCAATTTTGATTTACGAAAGAATAAAAATAAAAAGGTCACTTGACTTGGGATCAAGGTTTATTGTGAAAAAAATGATTTTGTGATTTTGTTATTTGCACGTTTTTTTGTGATTTTGTTATTTGCACGTTTTTTTGTTGTTTTTCGAATAATAAGACTAAAACTAAACTAACGGAGCAAGGAAGGTAAAACGTAGGTACCTTATGGTGGTGTTGGACCACCACGAGGACCTTTGACCTAAACTACCAAGCATAAAAGGTAAACATACACGCACACACGCACACATGCACCTAGAACTATTACATAAAAGCCTATTATACATTCTACGGTTTGCAATGAAATAAATTACATTAAGGCCTATTTTTTACATTCTAAATCGTGTGCAATAAAATAATTGGAAAAATAAAGAAATAAAATGCAGAATGATAACCTAAACTAACAAGGAAATAAAAAGAATGCAAAAAGGAAAAAACTAAAGTGCAAAAAGGAATTGAAATGCATGAAAGAAAATAAAAAAGAAATGCAAAAGGAGCCACCAGTTCTCTTTGTAATGAAATCTCTTTATCTTTGGTGAGTAGCTACGGCCTTGCAATTGGAATAGAATAGAACAATGGAATAGAGCAGCCACAACAAACACCTGTGAGAACATAGAAACTTTAAAGAAAGAATCCACGGCAATATGAGTTCAAACAATTAGAAACGCAACAATAGTGAGACAAAAGGGCCAGCAATAAATCGAAACATAGCAGCAACAAAAGAAACTTAATTTGAAGTCGAATGAATAGTGATAATATAGAGGCAGCAATTGAAATCAATATATGTACTGCTGAATTAAGAATTGCAAGGAGACTAAGGTTTTGGAACTATAATTATTGTGTGGTAGCTAATGAATAATAGTAACAGGGGTTGGGATTGGAATTGGCACGGCAATAGTGAAAACAATATGCATAAGAATTAAACCATAGCAGCAAAATATGAGAACAACAACATGAAACGTGAATTAACAAAAGAAATAAAGGAAAACATCAAA
>Ga0228710_1000883_pt1 | contig 42153 bp, 14 predicted proteins | sample MedpolnodulmetaG_FD_177995 | JGI IMG/M metagenome (GOLD analysis project Ga0228710, IMG submission 177995) | Root nodule microbial communities from Medicago polymorpha collected in Santa Monica, California, United States - pink nodules | ecosystem: Host-associated > Plants > Roots > Nodule... | reverse complement strand
GAAGGGGATTTTTTTTTTTTTTTTTTGAAAGATATTTTGCTGTTGAGTTACATTAGACAAATGTTCTACGCGACATGACAACAACATTGCCATTTAAGGAAATAAGAAAACAAGGATAGATTTTTAGTTAAGCAATAAATGAAATTGGGCAAAGGAACAAGTATTTTTGAAGTCTGTGATATTAAGAGAAATAGGATGGCAACACGGAGGAGAACACCATTACGGTCTGGAGGAGCCTCATGGGATGAAATCTGTACATAATATGACATTGTTCAAACTCCGATTAGATGACACGGAGATGTGTTACTACTGTCGCGGAATGGTGGCCCTGCGTCAAGACTGAGACACGACAGCGATATCAGCACATTTGAGAAGACAGTGAGTCTTCTTGACGAATCCTTTTATCTTCCGTTGTTTGTATTTTCTGTGTATTCGAGTCAAAAAAAAGATTTCATCTCAGTCTTTGATACAGTTCAAAGGCACATGTTGGCCATATATAAAACGAAATGGAGGGTCCGGACCCCTCTAACCCACAGCAACATGATATTTGATCCCCACAGGTTCCTTAAGTTTATTGGTTAGAAAGTACTGGCAACTATCAAAATGCATGCTGGTTCCAACAATACAAGGTTCCTATCTTTTTACTTGTCACAAATAATGGAATGTATAGCATGGACCAGCAAAAATGTCACCATCCACTAGTTCACATGCTTGTATCAGCAGTAGGATTGGATTTTTGATTGGTAAATGGTACTGTATTTTTTTTTTGTTATTGCAGAATCCATTCTCAAAGCATCATTTATGCAGTCAAGGATAATAGGTCTGAGATATGTATGGTGGATATGTTTAATCATTTGGTTGGAAACTGATGGTAGATGAACATTCTAAGGAGTCTTGGTCCTGTCATTTGCCTTTGTGCACTCGTGCTAGAAAAGTTGAAATAGTGACGGAGATTAAGAAGAATAAAATTAATCACTAAGCATTTTGTCTTTGACAATTAACGATGGAATTAGAGATGAATTTATTCTTTTTCCATCTCTAAATTTTTGTCACTATTTCAACTTTTTCTAGTAGTTTAAACAGAATGTATCAGAGACGTATTTAGAGTCATAATTGAGGGCAACCAATTCCAGTACATCAGATATCAACACTACCATGGATCAGTGACATACTGGAAATCTGAATTCTTTGAATCATGTTGGAATGAAAGGAATCTATTAAAGTAGTGACAAACTGATAAACATATCAAATTAGTTGTAAATTAAAAACTAAAAGTTGTGTCTTTGATGATAAGAAGAAATTTGTATACATTGCATAATCAATGACAATGTTTTAAAATTGGCACCTACTGCATTATGATGTAAGAATGCATTCCTTTATTGGGATCTTGATGAAGAAAACCAAATGAATATTCCAGCCGGATTTGAAGGGGTTAGAGACAACAGGGTGTGCAGCCTCACAAGGTTCTTTATGAGATAAAAAAGTCCCCAGTAGCATGGTTTAACTTTGAGAAATTTATGCCCTCTTTATTAAGCACACAAGTGCAGGTGGGAGAATAGTGATTGCACTCTTAGTTTATGTTGACAACATCACAGTCAGTGGCGTATCCAGGACTCTGAATTAGAGGGTGCAAACGACTTTACTTCAATTAATATTTTTCTTTTATATATATTTAAATACATGAGTAATAAAATCATAAATCTTAATAAATATAATCAAATTTATTAAACACATATCTTACAGATACTCCCATGGTGGGCTGAGTATGGAGCGATGCAGAATGCGATAAGGTTGAGCACATTAGATGTTGTTACATAGATTTCAAAACGATGTAGAAGATGATGGTGGGTTGAGTATGGAGCGATGCAAAATGTGACAAGGTTGAGCACATTAGAGGTTGTTACTTAGATTTCAAAATGATGTAGAAGATGATTATTGTTGTGGAAGTGAATATGTTATCAGAAGAGATAAAAAGAGAGGGGGTATGTATCATGCATGAATTTTTTGTATGACTAACTCATAAACAATATTATGAAACTCAAACCAATCAATAACTAGTCAATAACATGTCATTAGCAAAATCCCTATGTTAATTTAAATTTGAAACGAAATTAGTTTATGATATGTTCAGTGAAGATCAGAGAAATGTAGTGGTAGTTCTCTGGGAACCGTGAATGATGTCTCGGTGGTTCACGGTGCTCCGATGTGGTTGAGTGTAAGCTTCATCACCGGATGAGAATGGTGCATGCAGGCACATTAACACTCCAATGCTCAAGTCAGTACATGAGAAAGAGAGGTGGATTGTGTGCGAAATTTGGGTGAATGAAAGTGTACCTTGAGCGTGGCGCTGAGTCACACTTATATAGCTGAGGTGGACGATAACTGTCTCCCTATTACGCGGCGTGAATCATGGAAGCAGTTAGAGATGAATGTGACGGCTAGGATTTGATCCTGGCGCGCTCTTGTGCGGTAAGGCGCACAAGGCTGAGCAATGCTCTTTTCTAAATAGTATGGGTGTTTAATGGTGTTTTTTGGTAAACAAACGTTAGTTTTAGTTTTATTGCTTGCAGGATCAAACTAGAAATCCTATGACTTATTTGTGCAATGGTTTCTCAGAAAAGTTGCTCGTCTTGTTCTTAAGTTTGAATGTGAAAAGGATGAAGATAACTGTTTCATCTGACAGATTGAAAAAAGATTCCAGGCTTAAAAGAAATAAACTTCATAAATTGAAAATAAACAACTAAGAAGAAAGTATTTTGATTGAATAAATGTAAACTTGTACATCAAATCACACATACTTTTCTTGTCACTCGTTTCTCGCTATGATTTGGGCAAGAAAGAAGGTTAGAAGATATGTTTTGGTCCTCTACTTATTTTGATTGGTATAAAAAATATAATGATATTGTATTTGATACTACATAGAAGGTCAATTCTTATGAAATGACATTTAGAATTTTTGTAGGCATGAATAGTCATGGAAAGTCTATACTATTAGGTGAGGTTTAGTATCGGAAATGGGAGTTTTTTCCCTTCATGGGAAAGTTGAACCACAACCATGGATTTATTACTTTTTTAATTGAATGATCAAGATTTGTGACCTGGTAATTGTCGTGAATTGTTGAAAGACATTGTGGACCGCAGCAGTGGTCCCACGTTCTGATTAAAAAACAATATTTGATTTCTTTGTAATAGGTAATGGGCTGGCAATTTCTTTGGGCCTTTGTTGCTGAAACTTGAATTTTCGTATGGCCCAGGTAACTAAGTTGCTAAATATAGTTGCTAGATTAAAAAAATTGTTGCGCTGCCATATTAAAATTAATAACATAAAAAATCAATTGGTTTTTAAAATGATATTAAAATGAAATGAAAAATAATTTTTGACATAAAATAAATATATCTGGATTATTTTATACGTGACAAAAAATTATTTGTGACAAATAGTTTTGTCTACATTAAATTAAATTATAGTGTTTAAAAAAATTTAATTTTTTTTGAAATATATGATTATTAATTTTGTTTTGGAAAAAAATTACTTACTATTTTAAATTACATAATTAAAAATATTTTCCAAGTGTTTTAAGTCTAAGGATCTTTCATTTTTGGGTGAGACTTTAGAGTTTGAACATTCATTGCAAAGTTTTACAAGTGGTTTAGGTCTAAGATGCGTTCTGTTTAGATGAAAGTTTAGAGTTTGAATAGTTATTGATCCTTCTTACTTGTTGTTTTAGGTCTAAGATTCTTTCCGTTTAAGTTAGACTTTCGAGTTTTATTATTCATTGATCATTCTTTATTGTTGTTTTAGGTATAGGATTCTTTCCGTTTAGATGAGAGTTTAGAGTTTGATTATTCATTGAACATTCTTTATTGTTGTTTTAGGTCTAGGATTCTTTCCGTTTAGATGAGAGTTTAATGTTTGATTATTCATTGAACCTTCTTACTTGTTGTTTTAGGTCTAAGATTCTTTAAGTTTAGATGAGAGTTTAGAGTTTGATTATTCATTGAACCTTCTTACTTGTTCTTTTAGGTCAAAGATTATTTCCATTTAGATGAGAGTTTTGAGTTTGATTATTCATTGGTCATTCTTTATTGTTGTTTTAGGTCTAAGATTCTTTCAGTTTGGATGAGAGTTTATAGTTTGATTATTCATTGAACCTTCTTTCTTGTTGTTTTATTTCTAAGTTTCTTTCCGTTTAGATGAGAGTTTAATGTTTGATTAATCATTGATCATTCCTTTTAGTTGTTTTAGGTCTAAGATTATTTCAGTTTAGATGAGAGTTTGATTATTCATTGAACCTTCTTACTTGTTGTTTTAGTTCTAAGATTCTTTCAGTTTAGATGAGAGTTTAGAGTTTGATTATTCATTGAACCTTCTTACTTGTTGTTTTAGGTCTAAGATTCTTTCCATTTAGATGAGAGTTTAGAGTTTGATTAATCATTGATCATTCTTTTTAGTTGTTTTAGGTTTAAGATTCTTTTAGCTTAGATGAGAGTTTATAGTTTGATTATTCATTGAACCTTCTTACTTGTTGTTTTAGGTCTAAGATTCTTTCCATTTAGATGAGAGTTCATAGTTTGATTATTCATTGAACCTTCTTTCTTGTTGTTTTAGGTCTAAGATTCTTTCCGTTTAGATGAGAGTTTAGAGTTGATTTATCATTATTGAACCTTCTTTCTTGTTGTTTTAGGTCTAAGATTCTTTCCGTTATGGTCATACTTGAGAGTTCTTCCAGTGTTTGAAAAGTCATTGATCGTTTATTACCGATGGAGTATGCCTAAGATGCTTTTTTATTAGTGAAGAAAAATTTACCAATTTATCCTTTAACCTTTATTGTCTACTCATGTAGTGTTAGGGTAAAAAAAATTATTTTATGGTTTATAAAAATTATTTGAAAAAAAATAAAAATTGTGAATTAATAACAACTAATATTAATACATCCTTTTCCTTAAAAAATATTAATACATGAAGCTTGAGTTCCATTTTTCTCTCATTAAGCTTTTCCCAATATCAGATCCACGTTTGAATCCTTTTCCTTCCTTCCTTCAAATTTTCGAACCCAACACAATGACATCCTCAAGCAGCAACGCTTCTAATCCAATCTGTGTCCGTTGCTCGTACACGAGGGATGGATCTTTCTCCGCGATGACAATTGAACCGTGTTGTAGATGCGATGCCGTCGACGGAAAACCGGAGAACCCTTCACTATCTGCAGTTGCTAGACAAAGGTCGTTTTTCAGGCCTTTAACCTTGGATGAACAAATTGAAACACTGGTTGTTCATTTCGAGGGGTTGATCGACCAAGTGAAGAAAGATGTAGATCTGGGTAACGTGAATAGGAGGAAGAGCATGAAGGTTGGTTAGAACAAAGTAAGGGCCGATTTTGAGACTCATATCTCTGATTTGAAGAGCATATTTGAGGTTAGGGTTGCTGAAATTCAAAAGGAATCGATGGAAAAAGTTGCAGAAATGTGTGGGTTGCAAGAGATTCAATCTTGTGAGATGTTGAAGTTGAATGAAGAAGTTCAAAAAGCAAGGAATTCAATTTCATTTGTTAAGTACTTACTTGTTGCTTTAATCATGTATTTATTTTGTATCTCAACAAAAAATTTCAATGTTTAGTCATTGTTTGTTCATTGTTTAGATTTATGATGTTTATGTTGTTCATGTTTGTGTTTAGTCATGGTGTTAATCAAATCTGTCTGTAATGTTTGAATTGTTAATATTAATGAAATCTGTTATTTAAGTTTGGGCTATGAAATCTGATATTTTATGATTAATAATGACTTGAGTGAGTACTTAGTCAAATAAAAGGGTAATTGCCATACTGTAGAATCAAATTGTAGTAACTAGTTAAGCAACTTAAATTTTATTCGACGCCGTAATTTGTAAAATGTTGACGAGTAAGATTTGTGAAACATCGTCGTATCACAAATTTCAATTGTTTTTTTAATTTTTTAATTCGACGCCGTAATTTGTAAAATGTTGACGAGTAAACTATGTGAAACATCGTCGTATCACAAATTTCAATTTTTTTAATTTTTAAATTCGATGCCGTAATTTGTAAAATGTTAACGTGTAAGATTTGTGAAACATCGATGTATCACAAATTTCAATTTTTTTAATTTTTTAATTCGATGTTGTAATATGTAAAATTTTGACGAGTAAGATTTGTGAAACATCGTCGTATCACAAATTTCATTAAAGTGTCCCGAATACACTCGTTAGCATAAAAGCCAACCAAATTCTCCCTTGAATATTTTAAACCGTAGTTTGTGTGACACTATGGTACATAGGTGCCCTCAATTGACTGCAAAAGTGACAAGCAAACACAAATTCACTTTTAGTGACTACAAGTCACCCTCAACTTTTTTCTTTATTATATTTAAATAAAAGATGTTGTACTACATGTGAGAGATATATTATATTTCTTATATTTTATTTCCATAACTTATCTATACAAATTTGTATTTCACATAACTTTTACAAAAGCAAACAAAACCTTCTAAAGCTTGTTTTTAACTCACAACGTACCATCATCAAGCTTCTCCTATGGATTTCTTCATGAACGACGGTGACGAAGAAGACAACAACATGTTAGTTGCTTTTCATATTATTATATGTTTATGTATTTCGATTTTGTGTTCTACAGTTTTAAATATGTAGTAATAATTTCTTCTCTTAATGGAACTGCAACTTAAATGAAAAAAACCCTTGTGAAGAACAAATTGATGGTTCATGCAAAAACGACTTTACTTTGGAGATGGTGATGAAAGAGTTAGTAACCATGAAAACACTACTTTCAAAAGTCATTGCAAATCATGAGGTTAGTGTTTCTCCATATTTGGTATTTTGGTTTAAACTTTATGTTTTTCCATTAAAATTTCAATAATAGTTTTTGTATTCTTATAGATCACTACCAATGAGCTGACTGAACTAAAGGTCACATGCAAAGAAATAGAAAAGTCTGTGAAGAACATTGAAGAGAAGAATAATGGTAGTGGTGTGTTTACTGAACCCATGCAGAGCACCCCAATAACTACCAAGACTCGTACACCAACCCATGTACCTTTGTTTGCTCCGAATGTTGTTAACATTGAGGATGACAATTTTAATCGAAATGTAGAGTTACCATTTGCTAATGTTGTCATTAATGTTGATGTGATGAAAGGTGAAGGAAGTTGGTCTCAGAACATGATGATGTCTTATGAAGCAATTGAATCTTTCATGCCAAGTGAGTGGATGCCGAAAACTGGTTCAGATGCAAATTGCGGTGAAGCTGAGGAAATCCCTCGTAGCGACATCATCAGGAGAACACATGCTGGGATGGTATATAGGGTAAGCAACTTATCTTTCGTCCCACAAATGACATGGACCTAGTTCCTAAAGAAGTTTGAGTTTGTGCATTTCTATTTCAAAGAACCAAAGATGCTAATATTATGGAAGAAAGGTTGGTGAAATCAGTAGAATTGTCGGCTTCTAGGAATGACTTGTTTTGCTTGATTCCAACTAAGAAAATTTCTGATTTGGTAATTTGCTCTAACCATAATTTAATGTTTTTTTTGTTTGTATAATAATTAATAGAAGTTGGTTATTAATTATTAAGTCGTAATTTGGTGTCAGGTGATGACACTTATGGCTGAGAGTATCCGAATAGCGCAACAACATTTGAGTTCTCAAGCGGTTTGGGTTCTCCCACCGTCTTTTGAGGTATACATATAGTTTGATTGTTTGCATAAATATATTTACATTTAAGAAAATAATAGTGGATGATGTAGCATGCCGAAAAATCTAATTGATACTTATTTGTTTATTAGGCTGACTTTATTATTGTAATGCCAATACCTCTAATACGTGAATAGTATGTTGATCGATGGATGCCACCTTATTCCACCCTGAAATTTGTAAGTACAATCTTTCAAATTGCAATTTTCTTGAACCAACAATAATTCAATGAGATGCCAAACCCTATTAGGAGTTATTAATGAAACTGTGCAATTGTATAAGAGCGTTATTGAAATTACGGTGCCCATATTTCCATGAAAAAATTAAATAAATGATAGTTTATATGATTCTGTAAAGTATGATATAACATTTAAGTTATATTATTAAAAAAGTAAGACCAAAGGAAATGAAGATTTTATTAATAAGTATGATATAACAAATGTTTTATTTGATTCTGCATGATTTAGAGTATGAAATGTTTTAAGTTATAATATGCAATAATATTATGCATTGTTATTAGATCTATGTGCCTGTGAAGACTTGGACCGATCATTGGTACTTGATGATTATCCACCTTAAGGAAGCTACTATTTACCACTTGGATTCCAACTGTCCAGTTGTAGCCACTCCTTTCAGGAGGCTACAAATTCAAAAATTGGTAATATTATTAAATCAAATATAAGCGTGTTAAGTTAATATTAGCTTGGATTATTAAAACATTGTGTAGTAAAAACTGTGAAATGGATATTTGTAGGCCACTTTGCTGTACAAACTTGTGAGTGATCCGAGCTTTGGGTGGTCATTCCACGAGCAAAGGATTGATTTCATGTCATTTGATATTGTACCTGGTAGAGGCCTCCCATGCACTGGAAACAGGTTGAAAATACTATCAAAACATAACTCTTAACATTTGCAATTATGTACTTTGGAGTTAATTTTTTAACAGTGTTGATTCTAATTATGGAGTTGTTAAATTATCATTACTTATTATTTTTTTCATAGTGATAATTCTAGTGTGTGGGTTCTTGACTGGATGAGCATGGGACATTTCTTTGTTCCTGCCCTTTTACTTGGCACGATACGGAGTAATTTACAATTTATTTGTATATTTCATTAAACATACTTTGCATTAATTAACAATTAAATAATTTCAAATGCAGCTTTATGAGAGTGAGGTGCGTATGAAGAGCGCCGCAACATTGCTATTGGAACCTCACAATGAATTGAGGGTTGTGGTCAAAGAAAATGCAAAGGCATTCGTCAACAGCAAACTAACCAACCCAACGTCTAGTGCAACCATATGATGGTCTGATGGTCATATGATCATATATTTTTTCTGGACTAGAACATATTATGAGCATGTTACCACCACCTCTAAGACAATGTTTTTTTTTGTTATAATTTTGAATCTGCATCTATACTCAACACATTTTTATGGGTGTCCACTCCAATACTCTATTTTGAGTTACTTATTATGCTCCACTTTTTGGAATATTTATTGGATTGGGTTGTAATAGTTGGTATTAGGCTCCAAGGGACAAAAAAACACGCTTTAATTGTGTGTTAGAATTTGATTATGCTAAATTCAACATGTAATGATTATAATTGTGTTAATGTTGAAATTGCCTTGTCTATTTTATCACGCTGACATGATATATTGTGACTTTGTTAGTATGGTTGTGTGTAATGCTAACAATCACTAATGAACAAATTTGATGGAATTTAATTAAGTATTCATTGAAATACCAAGTGATCAGTACACTAATGAATACAATTGGTGGAAATGGATTCTATTTCATATTTCATATTTTTCATGCCAATCATTTGGTCAAAAAATTAGATGGCTAAAGAAGGAAGCAACCTGTAGAAACATGTAGAAATTTGAATTTCTTAAATATTCTCCAACTCACGTTGATACACATTTAATAAGCAACCTATTACAATTCAATAAAAAAATAGCCTAAAGCATATGACATACAGAACAAACGTAGTCCATAGCCTAAAGCAGGTAAAGCATGTGTTATGCCTACATTCTCTTGAATTGTGCTCACTAAATTGTGTTATGCGTGTCTGAATTTGTATGAGGTTCCATACCATATCAATTCTGCAACCGCATGAATAATGCCAATCATATCAAGCCTGTTGATTATATGTTCTCAACCAATTGAAAATGGTGGTCACAAATTCACAAATTGACTAAATTTAAAAGTTTGTTTGGATCTTTACCAAACTATTCAATAGATTCACAAACCAAACATGCAACACATTACATATTACATATTTAATCACACCAAATGTTAGTGATTTTTAGGCCAAACTAACAAAATAGATCCAGATATTAGATGTTTCAGTGGTTACCAACACCCATACAGTAATTGGGTTCCAAAATTAAAATAACAACATTATAAATCCCTAAATGAATCATAGTCTCCGTTCTAATAATGTCAAACCTTATGAATAAGAAGTAAATTAAAATACATCTAAACAGATTCCTAATAATCAAGTATTCTAGTGCTAGACCACCACTTCATATTCTTCAGGCTCCAAGAAAATATAAATTGTGCAGATCTGTTAAAACCAAATTGTTACCTACAATAAAAGTGAAAATACAAAATTAAACTTCTTACTGTCAATTGAAATAAGTTGAAATATGTAACGCTATTACATTTAAAATTTTGAGTACCTTATCAACCAAGACCTCAATAAATATTATACTGCAAACTAGTTAAAAGACATCCTGCAATCATCAACAAACATAGTTAGTGATTTTCATAAATTTAGGGTCTATGGTGTAAAGCTAACTTATATTCATAACCTCATGATTAAGCAACAAACGTACCATATCAATGTTACAGTCGTCACTTTCATAAATGTCGGCTTCATTGTCACGATTCAACAATTCAAACTCTTCATCCTGTGAATTCAACAATGGTTCGCTTTGAAACTGACAGGATTTTCTATTGTGACCTTTTCTACCACAAATTCCACACCTTTGTGTCTTTCTTTTAAGGACACCAGTGGCAGTTTGAGAAGAAGGTGCATGTATTCCTCCTTTTCTCCTAACCCGTGGGGGGTTCCCTAAGCTGCATTTAGGTTGTGATCCCAACGTCGAAGAATTAAGTCCATTACTCATGGCAAAGGATTCCAACCGTTGAGTTTGATTCTCTACCATATCATTCGTATTACAAATTTCTTATGGATTACCACATGTAAACGCAACATTTACCATCCTCTTACATCGCTCTACTAAAGTCACGTAAGTAGTAACAAACGCCAGGTCTCTTTGGCTAGAACTATTTGCATTTGCAGCGTTTACATCATCTTTGACACTTTTGGTCCATCTTGCCAGAATAAGAGAATTAGGCATGACAACAATGTTCAGTTTTGTTAGAACAACTATTATATGTTCACATGCAATACCCAACGTCTCTAACCTCTTACAAGAGCAACCAAATGTCAATTTATCTTGGTCAAAGGAAACTTGCCAACGAATATTTTGCCTAGGGTATTTAGTAACTATGTAGGTGAAGATTGGACCACTTTTCACTCTTTTTTCAATCTTGCAACGACAAGCCCTTTGCAACATCGGTCTAAACAACATAAACACACTCCTGGTGTACAGGCTAGCAGCTGATCTCTCTAAAGATTTGTGTTCAGTTTGATGGACAGTTTCACCATACGAAGATGCATAATCACATTCAATTTCTTTGTACCTCAAGTGATTAAGCCAACGAAAAAATTGTTGCAAAAAATCAACCAAATTGGATAGGACATTTACATATTTTCCAAATTTCGAGTGCAATCCTTCACATCTTGAAGTAGTCCTAAAACCCGCAAAAAACTTGCCACGAATATGTGTCATGGCCCACATCTTTCTCTTGTTGTACATTTCAATCATCCAACTATTTTCCTCGAAACCAAACTCATGCACAAGCTCTTCCCATTTACGATCAAACTCAACAATATAAAAATCACCCAACAAACATCGCTTAAACTTCACAACAAATTGGAGATTTTTAACAATGCTAGTTGCATTGCGAAGAAGATGCCACACACACAACCAGTGATGAGCCTCAAGAAATACCTTCTCAATTGCGTATCTCATAGATAAATCACCATCAGTTATAACGGATACATGACATTTTCCATCCATTTCTTCAACAAAAGTTTCCAACAACCAAACATATGACTCTTTCGTCTCATCCCCGCCAATGGCACTACCAAATATGACTCTCTTGTTGTGATGATTTACACCAGAAAATATCACTAGGGGTATATTGTACTTTATTTTCTTATATGTAGCATCAAATGCCAAGACATCACCAAACATGGAATAATCCATTCGACAAACTCCATCACACCAAAAAAGATGCTTAAGTGACCCATCTGCATTCACGGTATGCTTCCAAATCATCATGTCATCTCGAGTGCACATCTCATCGAGGAATTCAAGTGCCTCATCAGCATCAGATCTCGTACCCTTCCCTTTATTTTGTTCATTGTACATGTCTCTTCTTGAAAAACATAATTTTTCGCACCCACTAGCTTGTGTAGCAAAATAACCATATATGCGTGACGTAAGGATGCCAAATGTCCTCATTGTTTTCATTTGGTATTTGTCATGGTCAGTCATCTTCCTATGGGCTGGTAACATTCGCTAATTCTTATCATTCAAAAATGAATGATTATGGGCATCATCAAAATATTTAACATACCAACGATCACTTTGAAAGTCAATATGAACTTGGAACTTCACTTGACAACCACATCTACTATTAGGTTTATGCTCTCTTTTCCTAGTATTACTTTTGCTATACCTATCATCCCTAATGCATGCCTTCCCTATGGCAAAGAAAGATTTGTTGAACTATTTGCCGGTTAACATTCCTAACATTTCGACTTTTTCTACCGGCAAATCCATGTAAACAAGCATACAAATTATAAAACATGAATGCTACTTCCTGGTCTGAGAAATGGTACCTCATTACTTTTTCACAGCTGATTTCCTTCTAGTCAATTTTCTCTATATCAGCCATATTGTTTACAGCTGTTTCAGCATCGTAGTTGCACGAAAATCCTTCGTTGTTGGATTCCCCTACAACATCGTCAACTGAAGTATTACCATTCTCTGAACCAGAACCACAACTGTTGTCCAATCCCTATTAATAAGATGTTTATATCATCCAATTGCTAACATATTATACAAACAAATGAATACCAAATACATATAAGTTTTGCCTTCCTAACACAACAATATGTTTACCTCAGTATTGCCACCAACAAATTCGGTTTGTTCGGTTTTTGGCCGTCCCCGTCCTTGAAAAATCTCCATGATTTCATCTATATCCATTTCTGCAGATTGTACTACATACCAAAATCAATAATCACAATAATTACCAACGTAAACGAACATCCATGTCACAAAAACAATATGCCAGAACAATTACCCCTAAAGTAAAAGAATACTCAATGTATCTTAAAGGTTAACCAATTACATAATATTCCTAGATGACTACACTTCACTACTATATATAAAAAAACCAGTATCTACCCTACCAAATGCATGAAGACATTTCACAAGCAATGACAATAAGTGCTAGGTTGCTAGCCCATTTACTAGTACTTGCTAAAAAGAACTGCAACTCACGGACAAATATTGAGACTTCTATACACAAAGCTCCATGTTGGTCAATTATAAAACATTATACTGGAACAAACTTCTTGATAGTGATAGTGCCAGATAATAACGTCATGATAAAAAACATGAATTAATATGAGAAAAAAAAAGCATGAAATATGGTAGCATCACACCTAATCAATGGGATCCAAGTATACACATCAATATCTGTACTTGAATACAAATAAATATAAGAATTAAGAGCCATGCTATATGTAGCGAAACATTTGCACGCGAACATTTCACGAATGGACTTTTTTTATTTTATTTTTAAATATGAATGTTGTTCTTTTGATATGCTAAGTATTCCTTTCCTATATGATAGACCACCGTGTTATATTTATCAAATAAAAAGAACAAAATTCATCACGTTCTTAATTGCAGAGAAAATAGAAGTGTATAGGTAAACGAAATTATTAGAACTGCAATTTTCAACATAACACCGTCAACCAAACTCCTATAAGTTTTGAGTTCAATTAGTCGAACATCTAGCAAACATTGAACAAAGGAAGTATAAGAACAAGCAAATTATGGAAGAGAAAGGGACATGCAAGCAAATTATTTGAAAGAGATTAGTTTGGAAGGAGCACAAGAGGAAATTGCAGAGAAAAGATGTGTAAAATTAATTCGACATATAACAATCATCACCATTTCAGTTTCAAATGCAAATTCAACAATAGATAAGTGTAAAATCATACCTTATTTTGTGTGAGATAGTAGATCAGAGACAGATCTATAGGGTTTTGCTTGATTCACCAGCAAAATTTAGATTGCCGGAACTTGAAACCTTGTCGTCGGAGAAGATGAAGTGAGGTGGTCCGGTTCAAAAAAAATATTTCGTCGGAGAAGATGTACTGCGGTGGTCGTCGTCCGGTTATAGGCTCTTGGATTGAATGAATGAAAGAAGGTCGAAGAAAATAACTAAGGAAAAATATGACATAATAAAACTGAATTTTGTTTTGGAATATGCAAAAGTAAAAAGAGGGTGCAATCAAAAGAAAAAAAAAACATTAAAATACAATTTTTTGGTTTTTTTGTTTTTTTGGTTTAACCGGTTGCTACAAGCCACCTGTCCTGGGAAAGGGAGCTTTCCCATGGTGGGAAACAACTCCTTGTTCCCAGGCTAAACACCACCATACTATTAGGATGTGCACTCTTATAGAATGAAACAATGTTTGCTTTTTGTTGGTTAGTGAAGGTAACTATTTCTTACATATTTTTTCATTTGATTATATGATCTTTTTTGGTATACATATATAGTTTTTTAATTAATAACGAAAATTTGATTGCCTTTTAACTTTTCTATAGACTTTTATATATTTAATGAAGAAGCCACCAAAGACTATATTAACTGTTCAAAATCCTTGGATGAATGATGCAATCTTAAAAAAATTGTCATCAGTCCTCGTGAGCTTAGCCCAGTTGGTATGGACAATGCATAAAAATATGTAAGGTCTGGGGTTCAAACCCCGGCCACCATAAAAAAAAATGAATTGCCATCAACAAAACATAGTGTTCTCATTTTTATGAGTTCTATAAGTTGAAGAACACAAGAATTTGAGCATCAATGGCGAGAAATTGTTGCTAAGTATAATTGTAGTCAGATAAACATGTGAAAAGACGAGTGTATATTATCATGAAAAAATTGATGTGTCTTAACATTGGGACACAATTTTCTTTTATATTTTAAGAGGAGTGTTATGAAGACTCTCTTTCTAACACTCTTTTTAAAATGAATCTCACATAAATGCTGAGACTCACAGAGTTTCACCCATAAAAGAGTAATGTTAGAGAGTATTCTTAACATTTTTTAATATTTTAATCAGTAGACTTATTTCTCTCTTCAATCATGGTAAAACAAGTGGAACCTATTTTAATTTATTTTTCCATGGAGCACCGATTAGAAACAACCTTGATTATAATTGATGAAAAACATTTTAAAAAAAAAAATTGATAAACAACATCTCAACTTATGTAAAAAAAAAAAAAAAAACTAAAACTCCAGTCTTGAATTCATAGACGTTTTACCAAATTATCCTTATTAACTATACCCTTCGTTCACTATTATAATAAAAATTCATTTTTTAGATTGATTCAATAAATGATATATATGGTCTATACATAGATCACATACATCATTTATTGAATGAACCTAAAAAAATGAAATTTTACTTATAATAGTGACAAGAGGGTATATTGATTTATTTTCCACCGAAGTAAAAGTAATACTTAGGAGTAATGTATAAAGTATTTTATTAATTATATGGTACAATTACTGGCAGAGCCAGAAATTTTATAGAGTTTAGGCATTTTTCTGGCTTTTGTTGAGCTGTGCGCGCGTTATGGAAAAATATTAGAGTTTGCCCATTTTTTGTTTTTTTAGTGTGTTAATGGGCTATTGGGTTGGTCTTAATATAAAGGAAATATCGATTGAGCCTGGGATCGCTGGGTGGTGTCTCTACCATTGGGTACAATTGAAATGAAAAAAAAAAGTATTATCACATTAAAAATTAAAAATGACATTAACAATTTTTATTTGAGCACATGTTAATGATTCTACAACTAATATTTATTGAAAAAAGTTAATATTCCGTTTTAAAAAATAAATTGACACAATTTCTAATACATAAGTTGTTTTTGGTATAAATAAATAGTCAAATATTGGTAAAAGATCCATAAAATAGGTTTTGGCGCCATCATAACACTAGGCCTTTAACACTCTCTTCATCTTCTATGCTATGTTCCCAATCGTATTCACTCTCTCTCTCTCTCTCTCTCTCTCATGTTCTTACAGTTCTTCCATTATGATCTTCATTTAACAACACATTCCTAGCCCTTTCAATTCAACAACACTTTTTGTTGTTCTTTTTCTCTTTCTGTTATCCACTAACACATAACATAACAGAGACATTTATACCATACAAAACCAAATCTGTTTCTTTTCTTGTCCTTTGTTGTTTGTGATGGCTGGTTTTTCTAGCAGAACTCATACCAACAATGTTCCCTTGATCAGTTTTCTTTCAAATGGTGGTTCATCAAAGCGGAGAAAGAGTGATGACGATGATATGCGTTTTGACTCTCTTTCTGGTTCTAAGAAACGGAAGGTAAGAGAAGAACCTTTTCTTATTCCAGAGAATGCTAAGGTCATTTCCATTGATGATGATGAAGGGTCGGAGCAGTGTGATGAGAAGATGTTTGAGGGTGTTTTTGATGTTAAAAAGGAAGTGAAAAGTGGTGAAAGTGGAGGAAGTGGCGAGTTTTATGCTAAAGATGGAACAGTTGAAAACCCGATTACAATAAGTTCAGATGAATATGGTGAAAGTGAAAAAGACCACTCTAAGAAACGAAAGTTAAAAGAAGAACCTTTTGTTGTTCCTGAAAATGCTAAGGTTATTTTCATTGATGTTGGTGATGAGAAGATGTTTGAGGGTGGTTATGATGTTAAAAGTGATGAAAGTGCCGAGTTTGAAGCTAAAGATGGAAACATTGTTGATGAAAAGCGTAGTTGGACACTTGAAAACCCGATTACAATACATTCAGATGGCGAACACTCTGTTGGTTCTGATTCTGATGAAGAAGAAGAAGAAGAAGAAGAAGAAGAAGAAGAAGAAGAAGAAGAAGAAGAAGAAGAAGATGAACATGATGATAATGTTAAACAGGGAGGAAAAAGTGGAGGAAGCAATGAGTCTGCTGATAAAGATATTTTTTTTGTAGATTTGGATGATTCTGATGAGAGTGATGAAGAACACTCTGTTGGTTCTGATTCTGATTCAGATTCTGATGATGACGATGATGATGTTAAAGAGGGAGCAAAAAGTGGAGGAAGCAATGAGTTTGCTGATAAAGATGAATTTTTTGTTGATTTGGATGATTCTGATGAGAGTGATGAAGAACACTGTTTTGATTCTGATGAATGTGAAGAAAATGAGACTAGCGACGACGATTTCAGAGTTGATGAGCTGAATGAGATTTCTGACAATGATGACGATAGTTCTTCTGGCTCTCCTTATAATCATGGTAAGGAGAAAGAGAAGAAAAAGGGTGAGCGAAAATACTTTAATGTGGTGGAGGAGTTGGTGAGAGAGGCGAATGATAAACACAATGGAATTTCTGAGATGAATAATGAGGAGGTGAAGGATAAAAGTCCTTCTTCTGTAAACAATGATGAAGTGGAGCATTCAGATTATGGTAGTGTAGCAACTTCTACTACCTTTGAGAAGAAGGGTTCTTCTTCAAACAAGAATGATACATCAAAGAAACAAAAAGAAAAAATGGTGGAAAATGTCGCCGATGATGATGTAAATGTTGCCAAAGCCAAAGAAAGGGCTAAACCTAATGAAACTGCGAATCTTTGTGATGATGTTAATGTTACTAAAGCCAAATGCAAATCCCAAGTCAAAGCCAAAGATAATGCCAAACCTAATGAAAGTGTGAATGTTGCTGATTCTGATGAAGGAAATGAGCATGTCAAAGGTTTAGATGTTGGGAGAGTTTCTTTGGTTCAAACAAAGCAAGAAATGATGAAGGAATCACATAAACAGAAAATGATGGAGAACAAAGGAAGGGATTATAAAGGTATAGCTTACATCCATATTGAGAAGAAGGAATCTATTGATAACAATGGTTTGATACAAAGGGTCAAAAGCACACATTTTACGCGGAAGGAGTTTCTCCTTGCACAATGCTATCGGGACAGAAAGAATAGCATGAAGTATGATTCAACTGTGTTCGAGTTCAAGGAGGATGGCGTTGATCGACAAGATACACAGCCACCACCGGTTTCTGTGGAGACACCGCCATCGATATGGAGCCTTAAGAAGGTGGAAAAAGTGCAAAAGACCATGGAGGAGGAGGAGAACGAAGTGTTATGGGATGAATTGGATACAATTCTTAGAGAATCTGACGCTGTATCCATGGTAATCCTCCATTTTAAGACCATTTAAGTTTGAACTCTGCATTTTAATTTTAATTTGTGAACCATAGGACTAGTGCTCAAGCTGATTTTAATTTTTATTTTAAACTGTTTATATGTTTAAACTTCGGTCTAAGCAATATCTATATGTTTATACATAGTGTGTTACTATCTACAGATTGGAAATTTAGGGACAAATGAAGCTACAAAAATAAAAAGCGGAAGTCCATCATCGCGATGTGAACACGACACTTTTCTCGACGAAGAGATTGGTGTATATTGCAAATTGTGTGGTGTGGTTATTACTGAGATCAAATATATCTCACCACTAGTGGTAAGCACGGTTTCATATTGATTTATGTAAATTAACTTGGTTACTTTTCTGATTTTGGTCTTGATTAGTGAAATTTGAACACACCACTTTTGATTGCATTATGCGGCGATTTAATGCAATGTATTGTGTAATTGCGGCAAAAGCAGTATTATTTGGAACATTACACTATATTTGGAACATCACTAATAAATTTGTTGCTGTTAGATTCAAATTAAATTTCATATAGTTGTATGTTTGTTCTGACTTTACCTTGTGATATATATGTTGATAAGAGGCACTGATATTTTGCATACTTGTTTTGCCCGTGACACAGGTTGATAGATTTCCCTGTGAAGGTTTAGGAAGAAAAGCATCATTTGATGGAGTAAATGTTTCACTGTTTGATGGATCTCAATTCAATGTTTCTGATAAAGATTCAGAAACTAATTTCTCTCGCAATGAAAGCACAGTTTGGGACCTAATTCCAGATTTGAAACAAACTTTATATCCTCATCAGCAAGAAGGCTTTGACTTCATTTGGAAAAACTTGGCAGGAAGCATCAAGCTTCAAAAGTTAAAGAGTGCTAATCCTTGCAGTGAAGCTGGCTGCATTATTTCTCATGCTCCAGGAACCGGAAAGACAAGGCTGACCATAGTGTTTCTCAAGGCATATTTGAAAGCCTTTCCCAAATGCTTGCCGATTATTGTCGCTCCTGCTAGTATACTACTAACTTGGGAGGATGAATTCAAGAAATGGGACATCGGAGTTCCATTTCACAATTTAAGCAATCCTGAGTTATCTGGTAAAGAACATGCTGATGCGGTTGAAACGTTTGATCGGTATAATACACAACATAATATTCATGAAACGCGGATGGCAAAAATGATTTCGTGGTTCAAAGAAACAAGCATTCTTGGAATCAGCTACAATTTGTTTGGAAAAAAATGCCATGATAAGAAAAAGCATGAAAATGTGAAGGAGAGAAAAGGAAACTGTGATATGCGAAAGATTCTGCTTAAAGCTCCTGGTTTGTTAGTTCTAGATGAAGGACACACACCAAGAAATCAAAGAAGTCATATTTGGAAGGTGTTGTCCAAGATTCAAGCGCAGAAGCGAATCATCCTTTCCGGAACTCCATTCCAGAACAATTTCTGGGAGCTTTACAGCACCTTAAGCTTAGTGAAGCGTTCTTTTCCTAACACGGTACCGCCTGAGCTAAAAAGTTTTTGCCATAAGCAGGGACATAAATCATCTAAAAAGCGGAGTTGTGAACCTGTTTTGGGCAACACAACAAGAGACCCTTCTGATGATAAGATCAAGAAGCTGAAATTGCTAATGGATCCCTTTGTACATGTTCACAAAGGTGCGATCCTTGAAAATAAGCTTCCCGGGTTAAGGGACTATTTGGTGACTTTGAAGGCAGATAGTTTGCAGAACGAAATTCTGAAGAGCATTAAACGTTCTCAGAACACAATATTTAACTTTGAGCGTAAGATAGCATTGACATCCGTCCATCCATCTCTTTTCCTTGAATGTTCTCTTTCGGAAGAAGAAGAATCTGCTCTCGACAAGGATCAGCTGGAAAGGCTTAGACTGAACCCACATGAAGGGGTCAAAACAAAATTTTTGTTCGAGTTTGTTCGGCTATGCGATGCTTTTCACGAGAAAGTTCTTGTACTCAGCCAATTCCATGCTCCTTTACAATTAATTAAAGACCAATTAAACTCTGCTTTTAAATGGTCTGAGGGAAAGGAAGTGCTGTTCATGTCTGGCAAAGATCCTCCAAAGGTCAAGCAATCCGTAATCCATAGCTTCAACGATGCAAATTGCCAAGCAAAGGTTCTACTTGCATCTACAAAAGCTTGTTCGGAGGGAATTAGCTTAGTTGGAGCTTCTAGGGTTGTACTTCTGGATGTTGTATGGAATCCTTCTGTCGAAAGACAAGCTATCAGCCGAGCGTATAGGATTGGACAGAAGAGAGTGGTATACACATACCATCTGCTCGCTGAAGGGACTATGGAGGAGGAAAAATACGGTAAACAGGCTGAAAAGGACCGGTTATCTGAGCTTGTTTTTTCAGAGAAAAATGCCGCCGATAATGATGATGAGTCCAAGAGCTGTGATATGAATTTTGAAGATAGAGTTCTTGATCATATGACTCAGCATGAAAATCTCGAAGACATATTTGTTAAGTGCGTGGTACTGAGGAAGGAGCGAGATATGGTCTGAGAGTTTCGGTTGTGGATCCAATTTCATGCTTGGATACATTTCTGTGTTTGCAAGAATGTTAAATTTTCAATCAATTCAGTTTCCCTGTATAGAGAGCAAGGAATACTTTCAAAGGTAAGAATATTTTTAGTGGATAAGATTAAATTAGGAGTTTTAACTTTATATTTTTTTAATACGATGGATCAATGATACATTTCGACTGAAGGTTAAACAAAAAATAGATACGCTCTTACTTTTATAATTTTGATTATCTCTAATTATCCCTATTGATTATTTCAGATCATGCTTCTAATGTAGCTCTTTATTTGGTTTTGCAGATTCTTAAACATTGCTAACTCTACAAAATTTAAGGCCGGCATGTTAAATTGAAGAAAACAGGTTTCGTAAGTAAACATATTAAATGTCACCCTGTTATCATTTATTACTGTCTGTAAAGTAATGCAATTACCTTGCTAGGACTTTCAACTTAGTATCAGCACCTACAATTAACTCCAATACACTGTCAGTGTCTTTAAGCTGAGAGCAGTGGCTCCATATCATTAATTAAAGAGTGCTACAATACCTATTTGTCTGTTTGGTTTAGATATAGATAGTCGAGAATTAATTCAATTCTTAGAGCAAAAAGAAAGAATACCAGTTGAATTGAAAATCACCCTTAAACTTTCTGTATTCAGAAATTATATATCGTTAACTCCTTCTATCCATTCTTTGACTTTAGGGGTCCTTATTTTCCCATCTCGATTTTCATCCTTGGTAACTTTCTTTACAAGTCTCGCTTGTTCTTTTTTGACAACAAGCTGAAGCATCCATTGTTCATGCTGATTTCACTGCGCTTTTTTGATATTAACTACATCTTTTTCTTCATGAATCAGAACACCAAGATAGTAATGAATCCTAACAAGGAGATAATCATTTTCTACACACTAAGAATCAACGTAGATAGGCAACAAGAATGTGAATCCAAGAAGAAATTAGGGTTTATGTTTTTTCGGACTTGGGGTTATTAAGAGGAGGAAATTATGTTGTCTGCAAATTGGTTCCTCCTAACACCCTAGGTCAATGTCAGGTAACAGAGTGAAGAACTAATGGAGGATTCATTTGGGTTTTTGTCTGAGTTAGGACCATTTTGACAACGCGTTACACTTCCAAGGACCAAAGTCGCTCACCAAAAAAAGAAAAAAAAGTTATAACTTGTATATATGCATCAACATGTTTGGAATTATTGAGCATAATGTGAATCCTCATCTCAGCAATACTTAGTTCCATGATCAGGATGTTGATACTAATAATTTTTCTAATTTGGCATGTTTTCAAACGTGGCCCTATAAGCAGCTAATGAGAGACAGCAAGTGTAAGAAAATAACTTATTCTTTTCAACATAAAATTTTAGTGTCGTTATAAAACAAGTGTTCCAGGTGAAATCCAATTTAAACATGCAAGTTCTCCAAGAATTCAGGTAAATATTGTCATTCATTAACGAAGATTTTCATTATATAATCCAGGAATATTTGATCTGGAAGAAGAAAATGATGCACAAGTGTAGCCTACTATTTTCTATTATAGAATATAATAAGTGGATTCTACCGTTTGAATTCATTGTTATTTTCTTCTACTGTTGTATGAACCATTTATGAATGAATTTCAACCTATTTTAACAATGTATATATTTAGTGCATTAGCAATGTTATTCTATTGGTTTTTGCTATCATGCAGTGATGTGTCTATAACAAAATATGGCAGAAATTCCATCTGCTGGCTGTCCAATATGGCCAGTTTTTAGAAATCTGAGTTCCTTTGTCTCTAGTAATCAATTGAATGGAATGCAATCAACTGTGCTATTGGGATATGGGGAGAATTGTTCAGAGAAAAGAACATTTTTAAGAGAGCAAAATAGTTTTAATTTTTTTTGGACGAGCAATGATATAAACTAGGGTCAATCGGGTTCGAGCAGGTGTGTGTTTTTAATGCAATGCCGGTGATGTTATGGACCTTGCAGCACAAACTTTGAACAGACCAGGTAAATTCTTTATCCTTTTCAATGCTATCTTACTCAATCGGTTAGATTTTTACTATAGTTGTATTTTATTGGGTTACTCTTATTCATTTTCATATTTTGGTTTCACCTTATTGATCAATGTTTACTTATTTTTTGAGGTAAATAGTAAGTAAGCCAACATCTTCGGTTAAAATTGAACTCTGACACTTGTGTTATTGAAAACGTCCCAGAAAGGGAACCCAAGTTTCATGAACTAATCAGTATCAAGATTTTCTAGTTTTTTGTTTTTATTCCCATAGGATTTAAGTAGTTAAGATAGTTTTCGCTTGTTACTGTGTTGTTAGAGTAGTATTATGATTCTTTGAAAACTACGGGCATGTTTAAATTATTTATTTGAGTTTATGATTCTACCGGCATAGGCACTTGTGAGTTATGTAGCACTACACACACATCGGACACGTGACTGACACGTCAGAACAGTAATTTCTTTTCATTGTTGAGTGTTGATTATTATCTATTGAACCGTTATGCTAACATCAGATCTTAATTTAACTCAAGAAGTCCTCTAAGCTCCGAGCTGCTATTTATACATACATCCACACAAAACTAAGCAATATTGTTTATAATTGCATTTAGGGAGAGAGAACGGTCATAGGTGAAATAAGGGAGAAAATTTACTTGCAAGTTACATAATATCTCTTGGTGGGAGGTAAAAAATTCAGCTCCACCATGATCTAACTTCAACTATATAGGATCTTTTCATATCATTGCCTTTAACAACAATTGTTTAGCACAAGAGTGTTCAAGTTCTGTAGCAAAAGGCACCAGAGATGCATGCAGCAAAAACAAAGAAGTTTAGGACGGTCAAACTGATAGCAAGAGCAGAAAGCATGCTTCAATTGTTTCATTTTCGCATTTACTCTACAAAACTGAGCTGCAGAACTTACAAAACTGTAACAATCAGGGAATACTATAGATATTAACACAATAAATAACGCACTCTAACTTCAATTGTTCCATTTTCTCGTTTAAACATTAAGCAAGTAATCAATATCAATAAAATGATAAGGAAAGGAAAAACACTACAAAAAACTCCGAACCAGTGACATGTCGGAAATTGATCACATCACACTATATCCCCTTCAGTATACAAAACTAAATTTCACAAAATTAATACTTAATAGCCCAAATCAGAGACCCGTCAAGCAAGTAAGCCATTAAAAGATCCATCTAGAAACCAGTACAGCAATTGGAGACATCTTCAAATTCATCCTACATTTCAAGTTTCAAATTCATCCTGTATTATATATTCAGGAGAAGAAGAGATCTTCTCATGAAGAACTCACTATCAATTGGATAACAATGATGAGTTTTACTTCAAGTAAATATTCAGCAATATTTTATTAATTAACAAAAACAAACAATGAATTACAAACATGTGAACAAAAAGAATTAATTCACATACAAAAAATGAGCTAAGGAGAAGTTGAATCACCACACACTACGTTTAAACTCATTAATGACATGAACCAGTACAGCGGTATCAATTAGAATTACAAAGGTATTGAAGAGTTTGTTTCTTATAAATATACTTCCTTATACTAGTGATGGTATGATTGTATTTGTACCCAATTAATCAAGAAAATCACACTTGAAATATAATAAAATATGGGTGATGAACAATCAATCTGAGATATCACTAGCGGAGACCAGATAGCAGGTGGTCCAACAAATATTTGGCTTTGATACCATAATTAAATCTAAAATAAAGTTTATTAAGCCAATAAGTATTAATGTATGAAACATTGTTTGATTTAGATAGGCCTCATTCATACTATCAATTCAATCTTGAGCAGCTATGGCATCAGAGTGTGTATTGTTGAAAAAAACTATTGTGGTAAATCATCTCCAATGTCTTCCAACCAAGTGACACTTACCAAATACCATCAATGATTCACCACAGAAAGGAAAACCTGTTTGTTTCATCAATGATTCATCATGTTCTTGAGCTGTGATACACCCACCATCTCCAGTTCTCCACCTCACTCTGGTTTGCTATGAAATTCAAGATATATTCTAGCCTTTCCAAATACGAAATTAATAGTTAACATTCTTTAAAATAATGTCTCCCTTAGAGATCATGAAGTGTATCTTGTCCACTATAAAATCCACATCCATAGAATGCAGCTCTAGGAAATAGAAACAACACACTTCTATTAATAGATTGTTAAACCTAGTCTATTCTTCTTCTTTTTTTTGAATGAAATTACCTAGTCTATTTTGATTGACCTAAAGAACATAAAAATTAAAGAATCGGCAGTATAGATTCCAATAAAGACCAATCTTATCCCCTTGCTTTAAGCCTCTTCTTTAATTTGTACAAAGTCTTTAACCCAGATGATCTCTTGAATTTGAGAAAGTGTATGGACCTAGTGTCGATATCCCATATTTCAGCTTGAATTCCTATCTCAGCAACACCCAACATGGGCAACGCTCGGTGGCCCTAATCTCTCATGTCTTGCTGGAGAAGTTGCTTGAGGCAACACTTTGTGACCTTTGCCGATTAATCAAGGAAATTACAGTCGATATATTATCCGGAGATGGAGACTGCAAACCAAGATTTAGCAAAGGTTAAAAGAACAGAAGACAAGAAATTAAATTAATTAATGGTTGCAACAGATGAATGAATAAATAAACCTATTGTTGAATGATCATACCTGTAGTCATGGCATCTACGTCCGAATTTGAAAGACCGGATTGATCGATTCTTTCGGAAAGAAAGCGTAATTAAGGACTAAGGAGCACCCACGACAACTTGAGGTTTCTACTTTGATCCTAATGAGATGAGCAAGGTGTTGGGTTTCATATAGCACATTGGTGTATTAGGTTTTTTATTTGGTCCAAATCTTTGTTTTATTTGTTTTGTTTATTTATATTCTAAAAGTTTTAAAAATATATTTTTTTATTTTATTTCTAGCTACATATTTGAAAGAAAAAAAATTATGATAAAGATTTGTTTATATTTTATTTTGTTTGTTTTTAAAATATTTAAAAACTCTAGAGAGATCTTTCAAAAAAAAAAAAAAACTCAAGAATGATTTTCATGTTATTTTAGTTACTTTTTGTTTCTCAATATCATATTTTTGTTTTGGATTTGTTTTGATTATATCCTACATTTTTTTAAAAAGATGTTGTTTGTATCTATTTTAAAGTCAAATATTTGTAAAATAATATCAAGATTTGTTTATATTTTATTTTGTTTTGTTTTTATTTCTTGGTCAAATACTCTCATAACCTCCAAAATGATTTTGTGTTATTATATTTTATTAAAAAAAAAAACTAACAGTTAGCAACATGCTGGCAAGAGGAAACGAACTGTAATAAAAAATGCAGTTTTTAAGAGTACTTTTAGAGTTTAAACAATAGTAGTGTGAATGCTTGCATGAGGAAACAAATAATAGCAGTGCAACTTGTTGCTTGCTTGCCTTTCATTCCTCACAATTTAAACAATCCCGAGTTATCTGGTAAAGAGCATGATGCAGTTGAAACATTTGATAGGTAGGTCTAATACACAACATGGATGGTGAAACTGATGGTTCAAAGAAACAATCATTCTTGGAGTCAGCTACAGTCTATATGGAATAAAATGCAAAGACAAGAAAAATCATGGAAATATAAAGGAGAGAAAAGAAAACGGTGATATGCGAAAGGTTTTACTTAAAGGTACTGGTTTGTTAGTTCTAGACGATGGACACAGACCAAGAAACCAAAGTAGTCAAATTTGGAAGGTGTTGTCGAAGATTCAAGTGCAGAAGTGAATCATCCTTTCCTGAACTCCATTCCAGAACAATTTATGGGAGCTTTACAGCACCTTAAGCTTACTGAAGCATTCTTTTCCAAACACGATACGGCCTGAGCTAAAAAGTTTTTGCCATAAGCAGGGACATAAATCATCTAAAAAGTGGAGTTGTGAACCTGTTTCGGGCAACACAACAAGAGACCCTTTTGTACCACCCTTGAAAATAAGCTTCCCGGTGTTTGTCTGTGATTTTGCCAAACGGGGGCTAGTTCTGATTATTACAAGTGAGATCGAACTAGAAATCTCAAGACCGTTGTGAAAAGGTTTTTATCGGAAAAAGAGTTTAAAAAAAGGCCACGAAATGCACTCAGGTTGTTTAGAGAGTAGGACAGGTTTGATAGTAAAAGGTACTGTCTCTCGACAGATTTGAGATTGCAATTAAAAGCTTAAAACAAAGCAAATAAAAGAAAAATAAAAGAAAGTTTACGCACGTACACTCAAGGAAAAGGTAAAATGCATTGCATTAAAATAAAAGGGGTGGTCTACAAATCAGTTTACATACATTCTGTATAACTCGTTTCCCTAGACGCCGATAGTTTGAGTGTTGTAGAATTCTGTATTTGATTTGCGACCCTCTTTCCGACTTGGAAACTCTTATTTATACTAAAACCTAGATGGCGAACCACTAACTCCATGATCAGCACTTCCTCCATCTTGGACAACTGTCTGTCCCACGTCTCCACTACATGAAAACCGTTACAATGCTTGAAATCGTGCTTTCCCGCCTTTTGCTTGACTTCGACGTGAAATTGCTCCTTTAGCCTTGCTTCGTCGAAACTCTGACTATGCGCCTTAAGCTTAATGTTTCGTCAGGATTCTCCAATTGAAATGAGAAAGCTCTTCGATTCCTGCATAGTAAAAAGGTCAAACAAATGTCGACCATATTAAATAAACTTGTTAAATTTACAGGCTAACACCCGGCTCACATCTGTTAAAATAATTAAAACTCCTAATATCAATAAAAGAACAAAGGGAAAGCCTGAGCTGCAACAAATGAGCATGCTGCAAACAATCAGGCTCCCTACTCTTAATCAAAGAATCGACTAGATATTCACAATAATTCACAATAAATAACATACAAAACTGCAACAATCAGGGAATCGACTAGGTATTAACACAATAAACCACCATAATTCATAAGTAAGCTTGAAAACAGAATCGTTCCATTTTCAGTTCTAACTCACTTCGATTGTTCCATTTTCTCATTTAATCATCGAGCAAGTAATCAACATCAATAGAATGTTAAGGAAAACAAAACACTACAAAAAACTCCAAACCAAAGACATGTCCGAAATTGATCACATCACACTATATCCTCTTCAATATACAAAACTAAATTTCACAAAATTAATACTTAATATATTCATGAGAAGAAGACATCTTCTCCTGAAGAACTAACTATCAAGTATGTAAGCCATTAAAAATCCATCTAGAAACAAACTTAAAACCTGTACAACAATCGGAGACATCTTTAAATTCATCCTACATTATATATTCATGAGAAGAAGACATCTTCTCATGAAGAACTAACTATCAATTGGATAACAATCATGAGTTTTATTTCAACTAAATATTCAGCAATATTTTATTAATTAATAAAAACAAATAATGAATCACAAACATGTGAACAAAAAGAATCATTTCTCATGAACAAAAAATGAGATAAGGAGAAGTTGAATCACCACACACTTATGTTTAAACTCATTAATGATATCAACCAGTACAACAATATCAATTACAATTAGAAAGGTGTTGAAGAGTTTGTTTCTTATAAATACTAGGTGTTCAACCCGTGCAAGTTAGTTTAAATTTTTAAATAATTTTTTTTTTTATCAAAAATAACTTTTTTTACAACCGTATTGAATTTTTATATTTATTTCCTCGTCAAGTGAATACAAAATATAAGAAGATAAAAACTATTTTTGATCTAAATATTGTGTATTTACCTGTATATAAAAATCAACAAAAATGCAGTTCAATAGTCAGCTTTCTTTTTGTTTCCTTTTTCCTTCGGTTTTATTTCTAACCCCTCATGCTTTGTTGTTTTCCTTTTATTTTAATCTAACTTCAACCTTATGAAAAAATAGTGAATATTATTTAGATGTATGATTGTTATTCTAACTTTAGTCGATGAGTATAAAAAAAATGAAATAACGCCCTTTAAGTAAAAATATTTTTTAAATAATATTTTTTAAAAGAATATTTTAATAGAGTAGTAATACTATTCATCTTAATCCCATTTTAGTAAAAATAGAGTAGTAATACTATATTCATCTTAATCCCCTCTACAAAGAATATTTTTAAAATAAAATTTAATTTGATTTTTTATAGTTTCAATTCAACATTGTATATATAAATGGTGCACATTATTTTTAGCATGTTTAGTGCTAAAGATAAAACAACTTTTTTATTACAACAGTTGAGTGATTCTAGATATAATCAAAAGAAGGATTCACTTGGTTTTACCACGCATCTGGGTCAGGTCTAATGCCCCCAGCCTCTGTAACTCCTTTTTATTTTATATATTTCTTCATTTGCTTAAAAAAAAAAGATATAATCAAAAATCGGATTACAAATGTATCAAACCACCAAATTATAGAATAAGTCAAAAATAATGGAAGAAAAATCAATGTTAATGTAAAGATGACTACCTTTTCATATAAGAAATGACATTTCAACAAAATCCACCTATTTCTATGGCCTGCAATGAAACTAATAAAAGAAGAAATATTAGAAGGAAATGAATATGTGTAAATGTAAATATGTAGTAATAAATAGATGGAAAAAAAGTGGAAAAAGCAATGGCTTAAGACTTATGTTTAACTTTACAATGTTGAAGCATTTTTAGAGGTGCCACATATGTAAAATTCTAGCATTAGAATGAATCAAGTTTCTAATTTAAAGATAATATATATTGATATGATATAGATGTGAATAATGCAAGGAAAACTAAATAGTCCCACATCTAACACAAGGTGTAGTATCATATTATTTATAAACTTCAAAGTGTCTTTTATTCAATAGTGTTGGTAAGGAACTAACTAAACATTTACTTGTGTTGTTTGTTCTCACCAACTTTTTATTATTTGAAATGCTTGTAAACTTTTAAATAATTTTGTCATCATGTTTAAAATAGTATAAAATTTTCCTTCACAAAAATTTAGATTCTTTTTCTAATGAATTAAATATGAATATTTTTAAACACTAAAAGGTAAAGATATAAGTAGCAATTTTTTTTCCGTAGAAAAAAGAAAAGTAACAAAACTTTAGACCTAGAAATCTAATTTTTTATTTATCTTTTGTGCGTGAACTTTTTATATTTTATATTTTTAATTTATTTTTTGTGCGTGAACTTTAGACCTAGAAAAAGCATTCAAAAATTTAACTCGGCTTAAGTATAGACACAAAAAAATGTTTGGAGTAAATTTAAGGTTAACTCAAACATAATTTAGAGCGTGTTTCAATTTAACTCTTCAATAATTCTTCTAAAAAGCAAATTTAAAAGGGATAAATAATAGTCACACCACTTTCCCAAATAAATAATAAAAAAAAATAGTCACACCACTATGAAGAATACAATGCAAACACAGAAGTTCCTCTCAATTATGTAATTTCTCTACAATTTAACTATTTGACAAATTAATCTATTGTCTCATCATTTCCTCAACATTTGATTTCTTTTTCATATATATTAAATGATGAAAAAAATTATGAAAGAAAGATAAAAAAAACATAGACTAATAAACATTATATCAATAAAAAAATTAAAAGTTGAAATATTTGACAAATTTATATGATCTAGTAACTTGAATCTCCATGACCTGCCACAAAAACCAATAAATAGTCAAAACATATGTGAAGAATAGGAAAGAGAAACAAAAACTATCATTCAAAATTGAAGAGTATCATTCAACAATTATTTGAAAAAGATGATGATCCAAAACTCCAGAATTCAGCCATTTCTTCCTACTTCATTTTTCCTAATTTCATATGACACTCCTTTTGTTGGGATGGAGGGTAAGACAAAAAGTTCACAAAGTCTCACCACATATTTATACACACAATGATCATGAATATGAATAAAAAAAACAATGACAATTATTATCAATAAAAATTATAACTAAGTAATAATACAATGAATGAATGAATTTAAGGAATATAAGTTAAGGAATAGGAATAAAATTGTAGTTTAAAGGTTGAAGTGATAAGAAACATTAAGTTTTTTCAATTAATTGATATAGTGGAGAGTTGTAAGGTTTTAAGAGATAGAGATAACTTTTTGTAGAGTCATTTGAGAGATGATAGGAAGCTTTTCTAGAGTACCATATCATCACAAAGCTTGCATGAGAACAACTCAAGTTTCCTTTACAAAGATATATAGATACTTCCATATACTAGTGGTATGATTGTGACCCAATTAATCAAAGAAATCACGGTTGTTGGAATATATAATATGGGTGATGAACGACCAATCTGAGATATCACGAGCGGAGACCAGGTGGTTCAACGAATCTTCGGCTATGATACCATAAATAAAACTAATCTAAAAGTTTCCTGCCTTTTTAATTTTCACATTACCTATTTGGAGTTTTATGGATAAACTGGTCAGGTTTATGTTCCCCAGTTTTTTATTATGTATTTTTTCCTTTTTTTAATAATATATTTATGAGCATTTGACAGGAGATTAGAGTTGGGAGCCACTCTTTTTTTATGTAATTTGCTCTTGCCTTATCAAAAAAAGTAATTTATTCTAAAATAAATAGAAATGGGATAGAAAATTATCTGACAATAGACAATAGGGTTTGATGATTTTCTTTATATATATCATTTTGTTTGGATTTTTTTTAGAGGATTTGGGAATTTTTATTATGTATATAATTTTTTTTATGTCAATCCTCTAGATGGTTAACAAATCTCTTTACATGAGAATCATAGGGTTCACAAAAAAAGTTACTCCATATCCACACACTGCATTTTATCTTAATTTAATGAATTAAATTATGTTTTTTTGAAAGAATTAAATTATGTATGAACAACCCTTATATTTGAACACCATCTATTCTCGCTTATTCAACACCTCATTTAATTTTCACTCTTCCTTCGAATACTTTTGGTAGTATTTGTTATATTCTTCTTCCCAATATTTTTTTCGTACTATTTCTCATTATATGCTTGTTTGTCACTTTGTTAATTTAAAAATAAGACAAAAACATGTGTACTAATCAAATAAGATAAATTAACTATAATAATAATAATAAAAAAATTAATACAAATATAATAATAATAATGATAATAATAATAATAATAATAATAATAATAATAATAATAATAATAATAATAATAATAATAATAATTATTAATACAAATGTAAAAAAATGCATTCATCATCACCATTGCTAGTGACAATGGATGCTTGCAATTTGATTCATCTTTATACTTGTTTTCATTGTTAACTATGGAGTTTTCTTCGTGATTCAATTTATTGTCTCAAACACGCCATAACTCAATAGATAGGGTCTACTAAAACACTTCTTTTGTTGGATTTACGAAGCTAGAGATGAAAAATAGTTAACGACGGAGCTCATCATGATATCTGGTTTAACCTATCTATTTTTCTTCTCTTTTTGCGACAATAATAAAGTTATATCATTTTCATTGATCAATATCGGAAAAAGACAAGATGGTATCAAATGAAAAATATGGCTGACTATTATACAATTTTGACGACTTTTCTAGTGTGAGCAACAAAATTTGTTTATCGCCAAACATAACTTATAAATTTGGAGAATTGGTAAGAAGCATCTTACAATAATTCAAAATGTGACCAAATTCGGTTTGGTTATGAGAGCAATCAACTATGCCATCAAACACTACCTTACAATTTACTTTTCCGATATTATCTTAGTTCTAATTTTTTTTTTTTTGCAAATACGTTATTACCTTAGTTCTAAAAAAAAAAGTATACTTTTCCGATATTTGTTATGAAATGATTTGTTATTCATTGAGAATAAAAAATTAACTATTTTTTTTTTCCTTCAGGTAAAGGACATTTATAACAAAGGCCATAAATGTATATATATAATTGCTATTGCTATGAGTTATGATTATGAGGCAGCTTTGCAACTATGAGGAAGATGGTTTATTTACTTTTAATTTGAATGGTGATAGATATAGGTATATAGTACCTTATTTTCATTTTTCCAACAGTGGATAATATTGTTCCAATGGCGGATTAAAATTTATGAATGGTAGTAAAACACATATTTCACTTTGGTCGTAAAACAATTGTCGAACTCAAATTAGGTGGTTGGAAACGCTAGCGTGAACTTTGAGCATATTAACTAGCCATACATAGGATTCTTAAAAGAATACCAAAGAATCGAACAAAAAAACCGAAATGTGATTGATAGTTCATAAATTGAACCAATTCAGTTTGGTTGAGTATATATAATTCATGAATGATCTGTGATAGTTTTGTTATATTCGTGAACCGACAAAATTGCGAAGGCAGCTATTCGTGAACCGACAGAATAGTAGCCTACCCGCAAACGGAACATCTGACCTGAAAATGGGCTAATGAAACCAGAGTTTGAGAAATACTCACATCAGCCACATACACTAAAGACTATAGTCCCACTACCAGAAACAATATTAGCCGCCAGAACCCTAACATAACACCAGAACCGCAAAAGCACAGATCTGAAGCAAAATAAAAACTGCTGCATCAGAAATTTCTCCAGCCGCACTGCAGAGTTGTCACTGAAGCACCAAAATAACACACCCAAAAACAACCCTTCCAAAACGAAGGAAGATGTACTAAAAGCCGCAAACACAAGAAACAATCTGCTAAAAACATATCAAAATCAATTTAGAATTTGTTTTAAAATTTGATAAAGACAAGAAGAGTAAGATGTATATGTCAATACAAAAGGGCTTACATATTTCTACGGAACAAAAAGCATAACTCAATTAGGCATTTGTCACGAGTAAACTTACGGACTCCCATTCTAGAATAAAAATTGTATAAAGCTTTATCAATTTCCACTTTAATATAGTTTCTTTTTCATAGTAATTGAAGCAAAAATTGTCCCTTAGCAATCTTTCAACTTCATCGTCTTAAATTTAATAATATAAACATTAACAGTTAGTGGTGTGTGAGCTTCCAACATCGTTCACTCAACACATTAATTTCTTTGAGCGAAACAAAAGGAATTAAAATCACAACAATTGATATCCAATAACACTGTATTCAAAATATTATATATACAACCAGAGTTTGAGAGAAGCACGTGTTGATAATAGAGATAAAGTTGAAAAACTTTTATTGATTGATTTTGCAAAATACTTGAACCATGTTATTGTTAATGAAAAATTGAGATTTCTATACTTGTATAACATGCTCTTGCAGACAAGACATCATGTAAAATTTGCACAGGAGCACTTTGAAGTTGTAAAACTTTAAACTCTAGTCAAATCTGATATGAAACATGCCCAAGTGCAGTAGTTGCAAAAAGAATTTGGGAAGTTCGAGCATGTAATTGGAAAGCTTTTGTTACTCATATTTGAGAAATTGTCTAATTCTAATCGGTTAAATATCAATGCTAGTGTTTGTATCTCACATACGACATGGCATGATTTTCCATCATATATAGATAACTCTCGAACTATTTGAATCCATTATGGTAGCATTCAACAACATAGTATTTTCAGTTTTAACAGCCCAATGTGAGTCACATTGGTTTAGTGTTCTACTAGTCAGTATAAATAAACTTTTCGAACAAAACATGACAGCAGCCACTCAAAAGCAGATCATAATGCTTTTTTGTTTTGTTTACTACTGACACCACGTATACACGCCATTGAGGCCTATGGCGCCACAATGGTGGGCACCGACATTCCTTCACAAATTGCCTATGGCTGTTGTTAAAAATCCGCCATTCCACCATGGCGCCGCCATTTAACAATTTTAGCATTACACTATACATTATATAAAAATATTAAACTATTACTTAGGGAATTATCATATGCATAGACTGATGAGTAAATGCACGTTTGTAAGTTGACATTTTAAAAAAAGTAATTTCTGAGAAAATTATGAAACTTACAGAGTTCAAACTTTCAGAATACTAGTAAAGAAGATACCCATGCTCTCTCAGTTGCGTGCAGTTTTCTACCACATGTTTCACTCCTTCTTCTGTGACATTATCAGAAAGTTCAAGTAATAGTTGCAAAAGCCCACTACAATTCTTTGAGATCACATAGAGTGTTTTACCATTAACCTTCGTATTTGACAAGTTCAACACCTCCAAATTGGGAACAACAACGTTCACTCCAAGTAGCTTCACTTTTTTACAATAGGCTAAGTTCAAATGCCTAATCTTACAACATATCCTTAAAACCTGACAAATGCCTTCATATAAGAGATTGCAACGATTCAAATCAAGCAGTTGCAAATTGGGGAAATTGGAAGCAAACTTTATAATTCCTTCATCGCTTAACCATTGATTTTTTCCCAAATAGAGAGAGACTTTAATTGAGGGTATACACCAAACTCCACCGAGGAATCAGAATTCTCTACACTCATACTCTTCCCAATTCCTTCCATTCTGATCTCACCAAGTAGAGGACAGTTCCTAGTGAGTGCATACAAAGATGATTTTGTGAGCTTAACACAACAACTAAGGTTTATGGACATCAAATCACCAAGAAATGAAGACAATTGGACAACATGTTGATCATTCAGAAACGGAAGTTCAAGATCCAAATGTTGGAAGCGTTGACACTTGGATAATAAACAATAGATTCCAGCATAACTATGGTGGCCGAAACAATGTCGGAGGGTAAACCTCGTCAAAGGAAGACCCACCCTTGCAATAGAGTAAAACAAGTTATTTGAGATATTCATAAACTGCAAATCAAGACAAGTCAAGCCCTTCAAACTCACCAATGAGTCAATAAAATGTGAAGTAGGAACGGTCATGTTGTCTTTCATATTGAGAGGGGAAAACGAAAAAGACCTTAATGTTGGTCTATCACGAAGAGCAGAAGCAATTCCTACGTTAGTTATTTTATGATCACAACTAAACAAGATGACCTCTTCAAGAAGCTTACAGTTGTCGAGCAAGTGGAAAAGGGATTGGTTGTTTATGAGAAAACTAGAAAGGTTTACCTTGCGGAGTTTGAAAAGTGAAAGTGATAGGGCTTCAACCCCATCGAAATAGCCATCGTAATATTTGGTGTGGTAACCAATGGGGTAAATGTAGCAACATTCGGAGTAACTAATGTCAACTTCTTCGAGTAAAGGGAAACATTCTGCAATAAGGAACAGATCACTACTATTGAAGTTAGCGATGTGGGAACAAGTGAGAGAGGTCAAAGTTGTATTCTTATGGGAGAAAGCTCGTAACCCATTAGTGGGAACAGTGGGTTGGTTGGAAAGATTAAGTGATGTGATGTTCAATGATGGGAAACGAGAGATTTTGCGGAGAAGAGCGTCAAGGTCACTGTGGAAGCGTGTGAGGTTGAGGGAATTAAGGTTTGTGAATCTTTAAAAGAGGCGGCAAAGGAAAGGGCGTGTTGGATTGAAGATAGTGAGTGAGAATCGGATCCGTTTGGTGATGGAGAGGAGTTGCTTGGAGACAAGGGAGAGAGAATTCAAGTAGCGACATCTGTTACGGTTGTTAGGGTCGTCGTCGTTGAAGATTTCTTCGGGTATTATCTAAATATGTTGATGAAATGGATAGTCGCGAAGATTTGTAAAGATAAGTTCCCTTCCCCTTCCTTTTGATTCGTAGAGAAGAATTGAGAGGATAAAAGTAGTGACGATTGTTGTTTTCGCCGTGGTTGAATATAAATTTGAAGATACATTCCCAACACTCATCAGGTAAATATGAATTTGTTATCGTAGATGACTGGATAGAAGTTCTCTTCCTTTTCATTGTGTTGCAGGTGGTGGTGACTCTCCAGTGAAAATAATGTTTTGTCCCACTGGCATTATACATAAGAAAAGGCAATGAGAAAAACAAAAACACGCAACAAGAATCACAACAAAACCATAATAATAATAGCTTCAAAAAAATTCAAGAAACTTGGAAATATTTCAATCCACAAATCTTCCTACAAAATTGAAATCAACAAAACTAGCACATGATTAAATCTATAAACAAAATCGCAAACATTCATTATCATTTCTCCTTCATTATAATAAATAAAAATGATTCCTGAACTAATTAAAAGCTACAAAATATGAAGAACTAAATTAATCAAAATTCAGAATTAACACTACTTATAAATTATCATAAATAATTTAAAAAAAAAAAAAAACCTAAAAATAACACTACCAAATCAAGTTGAGCTTCTCTTGAAAGGGTTTTAAGGAGATGTGAAAATCGTAGAAACGGTGAACATGAACACGAAGACGGAGAGTGTGATAACAAAATCAGGGGTTTGATTTAGGGTTTTAAGGAGTTGTTTTACGTTTCCAACGTTTCCTTCAAATGCTTCAAATTTTATTTTCGAAATTACCCATTCCTATGTGCATACATGATACTCTCTCCGTCCTTATATCTAACCACCTATTTGATACTCTTTTTCAAATTACTGGATGCATTTATTATTATTTTTTTTTCTTTTAAACATACCCCTAATTAATATTATTATCTTATCTTGAAATATAAAAAGTCAAGTTTAATACACGTACAAACAAAGGACAATTTCGTAATATTAACACACAAAACAGACATATTAATTACACTGATAACTTTTCTTAAGAAATGTGAAAAAGACAATGGGTGCCTACATTAAGGGACGGAGGAAGTATATTATATCATCGAAACTTGACTCCCGGTCAATATGGTTTGATGGTTATGAGTCTATCCTCTCGAGATATGAATTAAGGATACATAATGTGTGTCTATGATATGTTTCAAATACATTGATATGTGAAAATTGTAAAATTTATGATACGATACATCTAAGACATGTTAAAAAAAAATTATAAGAAAACTTCCACACGAATAAAATAATTGAAAGAAATATGAATCGATTACTATTCGGTAATATATAGTTATAAGTATAACAATTTACAAAAAATAATAATCCTCGTCATATATGGTTTTTGTATGAATCATAGTCTATTTTCATAGTTTGGTCAAGTAGCGTTACATTAACACAATGCCTCTACCAACTGAGCTAAGCTCCTAGAGACTCTATTTAAGAATTTTAAATAAGTTTTTTTCGATTGAGTATCCCCTCTCTCATTACCTTCATCAACACAAAATATATAAAATATGCGCTTGTGAAGTATTTTATAAGTATTTGTGTATATTTGTGATGTATCTTATAAGTATTTGTGTATATTTGTGAATTACTTTGTGGATACATATCCGCGAAGTATCAATACCTGATACGTATTTGATACAAATATGTCTTCATGTTTGGACTATCCAAAATTAATATCTTTCCAAGGTTATGAATTGATTCAAAATGGGTTGTCAGAACCCCGATCGTTCTAAACACAGTGCAGAATTGTAGAACAATGACAAAAATTTGTGTCATGTTTAACATTATCTAATGCAGATCATGTATCAAATGAACATCATTCAATTACAGGAAGATCATCTTTTATAAATCCCCTATCTCCTATACATCATTTGAGCATGTTAGAAATGGCCAATCCACATGACATACTAATGTTAATTCTATCGTAGCAAAAGCCACATGTCGTCATTGAAATAAGCCATTAATATTGCATACATTTGTTATTACCATAAATCATTCAAATTGCATTGACTAATTGTTAATAAATTCACATTAATATTGCTTTGAAATTGACATTTATGTCACATTAAAATAAAAAAAACAAAAAGTTACATTACAATGTGGGGAGAGAATTGTCTCCTGTGACTTTTACCTCATATGTGATCTTGAGCATCTATTTTTTTTGACAAAAATAAACGATATTCATTCATTCACATTAATAGAGTATATTGATACAATACAAATCCAAGTTCGCTAAAAAAAAGAAGGATGAATCTGTGAACAAACTCACAGCATCCATGTTAATAGAGTACCTATGACTAATATGACTATATTCATGTCTTCGGAATACTCATGTCTCCGGATCTGCAACTTTAACAACACCAAAGTCATTCTCATTGATCGAATCTGCACTTGTTCAAAGCTAATCTTTGAACCTGAATCAAATAAACACCGCACTAAGACTGAAAATCAAAAATGCACCGCACAAAGACGGGAAATCAAAACAATCAGAGTCGTTCAGAGACGACGAAATCACAAAAACAAACAAAAGAAAACATAAAATATGTGAAATCACTTATTCAATTAGGATAGAAGGAAAAACAATTTGGAGGGGTGATTTTTGGGTCAAAATTGACCCTAAATCAGCACTTTAAAAAGAAGAAGAAGAAAGACGTGACGGCTAAGGTTTGAGAAGGAGAGAAGAGAAATTGTTATGCAAAATTATGTTATCATTATAGTTTTTGATCTGACCATCTATTAAAGAGGTGAGATAACATGTTTTAATATTAAAAAAATATATAGAGTGTAATTAAAAAATTATTATAGAGAATTATAAAATATAAGAAAATATTTAATATATAAAAAAAATGAATAAGTTGTTAGCTTATTAAAAAAATTCACATAACATTGATGACACTACGTAAATTCAAATTAACAAACAAGTAAATGTTGAATTACATTGATTCACATTACCTCTGTTAAGTTTCTCTTAAAATAATAATTATAACGATTTCTTTCAAAATTAAATAATAACAAACTTTGAATATCAATTTCTTAAACCACTTATTCGAAATAAAAATAAATTAGGATACGTTAAATCCAAAAATAACTCTAAGATGAGTTACTCTTCTTAATAATCAGTTATAAGCAAGGTAATTAAACCGGACCGGGCCGGCCAGTTCAACCGTTCTAACTGTGAACCGGGCCCATGTCCGGTCTGAAATGGCTTGAAAACCGTTCTGTCATAAAACCGGAAAACAAACCGGAAAACCGTTGAGAACCGATGAAACCGGACAAAACCGGCGGTTCAGGAGGTTTGACGGGTTGGATCGGCTTTGGTTCTTTTCTTCACAAAAAAACCAAACAAGAACGATGGTCTCGGTTTTCAATTTTCCTTTTCCTTTTTCGTTTCTCCACAAAAGGCTGCACATGCAAAAACCTCATTCAAAGTATTCAAGCATGATTGAAATCAGCTGAAGAGAGAATTGAATATGATTCAGTTCAAGAAAAGTTGAAAAACTGTAATTGAAAAATAGAAGAAAGAATGAAGATGCAATAACAGATAGAATGCTTGCAAGTTGGCGGCGGCTTTTGCCACCAACATTTAACAACTGCAACTATTAGGGTTACATAGTGGGTTTGGGCTGCGGCTGCCCCTGTCAACTAAATTGAGCTTGGGCGACTTATTTATGTATGGTATTAGAAATATTAAAATATTAAGTAAGAAAACTTCACTTTTATATTTTATTTTGGTTAATATATAGTAACAAACTTGATTTTATTTTTAAATAAAATAAGTATGATTTTTTTTGAAAGAAAAAAATATGTGTTTATATATAAATGAATTATTATACCAATGTTACCTATTTTTTATATTTAAATGAATTAGTTTATTGAAAACGGTTCGACCCCGGTTTGATGTCCGGTCCGACTCTGATTACCTTGATTATAAGTAATGAATTTTAATGATACATAAGACAAATATTTGTTGCTGATAAATATAAAAAAAATACCAGATAACTATTTGTCACTTATACATAAATAAAATATGCAATTAACATTTATCATGAAAGGTATAAAAAAAAAATACAAAATAAATATTTATAATTGATATATAAAAAACAATTGACATATATTTTTACTAATAGATATTTAAAAACATGGGACACATATTTATCTCTGAAACATAAAAAATAATATCATTGGTGCGTAAAAAAACATGGGACAAACATTTGTCACGGATAAATATAATAATATATGGGACACATACTTATCACTATCCAATTCTCTTCTACTGAAGTTATTGTTCAATCAGCAAAGGTGAAAATTCACTCCTTGGTCACCATGTCGGGTAAAGCTTCGGTAGGGAAATGCTTGCACACAGATTTTGCTTTCCTTGAGTCTTTCGCGGTGCCTGCGCACTACTGTATTGTGAAAGAAATTATTCCTATGGTTTGGAAGGCTCCCACCTCTCCTTGGTTAAAGGTCAATACTGATGGTTCCGTTATTGATGGTCATGCAGCCTACGGGCGTTATGCCATCTGCTCCATAGCTTTCGTTTGTAACATTGGTGCTGCTTCCGTGTTTCATTCAGAAGTCTTGGCTTTCATTCTAGCTATGGAGCATGCGGCTAACCATGGATGGCGAAATGTTTGGTTAGAAAGTGACTCATCTAGTGCTATTTTAATATTTTCGAATCCTTCTTTAGTTCCTTTGCTGCTTCGGAACAGATGGCATAACACACATAGTCTTGGCATTCAGATCATTGCGTCTCATATTTTTCGCGAAGGTAATTGTTGTGCTGACAGGTTAGCGAATATGGGACATGATATTCAGGGTTCAGTTTGGATCAGCACACTCCCGACGGAGTTACATCTTAATTTCTTTCGTGATAGAGTTGGTTTGCCTAACTATCGGTTCCCTTAGCTTATAGCAGGCTGCTGTTCTTTTATTTTCCAGTTCTTTTTCTTTGGAGGGTTTTGGCCTAGTCCCCCCTCTTTTTGTATATATTTTTCCCTTTATTTAGTAAATTTTTAGAGTTTGGCGGTGTAGGATGGAGGTTTCCCAGGGTGCCAACCTAGTTGGGATGTTGGTGTTGCCTCTTGATGCATGTCCTCTCTCCTTGCCTAGCAAAAAAAATAATAATATTCATTAAAAAAAAATACATTCCTTCCAAAAAAACCACTAATATATTTAAAAACACATGACAAATATTAGTAATTAATAAGTTAAAATGGGAAAAATATTAGTAGTTGATACATTAAAAACACAGAACAAATCTTTCTCACTGATATATACAAAGACATGAGAGAAATCTGGACAACATTTTTTGTCGATATATAAAAAAAACAAGAGATAAGTATTTATCTCTGATAAATATAAAAAAAGAGACAAATATTCGTTACCACTATTTTTAAAAAATTCAAGACAAATATTTATCACCGGTAATTATTATAAAAAAATAAGACATATATTTTTCTTTTATACGTAAAAAAACACTAGACATATATTTGTCATAGATAGATAAAAAAGTGCATGTGTAATATCTCTCCCAATATAGAAAAAAGTATGTTGGAACAAGGGTGTTTCACAAATCACCTATTGAGTTTTGACAATAACAAGGTATTAAAAATAATCAATTGGATATGCTAAACAATTTGTTCAAGTGTGCAGGATCCATAATCAAA
>Ga0228710_1000881_pt1 | contig 42180 bp, 17 predicted proteins | sample MedpolnodulmetaG_FD_177995 | JGI IMG/M metagenome (GOLD analysis project Ga0228710, IMG submission 177995) | Root nodule microbial communities from Medicago polymorpha collected in Santa Monica, California, United States - pink nodules | ecosystem: Host-associated > Plants > Roots > Nodule... | reverse complement strand
GTGTGGTGTGGTTTGGTTGAGTGAATCTAATCTAAATCTAAACACCAACCAAACACAAAAAAGAGATGAGATAGAAGTGAAGTGTGTTGTGTGTGAAACTTTGAATTGAATTGAATTGAATATCCAACAATGGCATCTCTATCCCTCTCTTCCTCATTCTTCAATGCCTCCACACGTCTTAACCTACGCACCCCTTCCTCTCTTAAACTACGCACCAAACCCCCTTCTTCCTTCTCCGTCAAAGTCAAAGCCATAACCCTCACTCAAGACGACCTCAAAAAACTCGCCGCCGATAAAGCCGTTGAATATGTCAAAAGCGGCATGGTCCTCGGCCTCGGCACCGGCTCCACCGCCGCCTTCGTCGTCTCCAAACTCGGCGAACTTCTTAACTCCGGCCAACTCACCAACATCATCGGCGTTCCCACCTCCAAACGCACCGAAGAACAAGCTCTTTCTCTCGGTATTCCTCTCTCCGTTCTCGATGATAATCCTCGTCTCGATCTCGCTATCGATGGTGCCGATGAAGTCGATCCGTTTCTCAACCTTGTTAAAGGCCGCGGTGGTGCTCTCCTCCGTGAGAAAATGGTTGAAGCCGCTTCTGATAAATTCGTCGTGGTCGTCGACGATACAAAATTGGTCTCTGGTCTCGGTGGAAGCGGTCTGGCGATGCCGGTGGAGGTTGTTCAGTTTTGTTGGAAATATAATTTGATTAGGCTTCAAGAATTGTTCAAAGAAGAAGGTGTTGATGCCAAATTGAGAGTGGATGAAAGTGGAAAACCCTATGTTACTGATAATTCTAATTACATTGTTGATTTGTATTTTAAGACTCCCATTAGAGATGCAAATGCTGCTGGAGCTGAGATTTCGTCTCTTGAAGGTGTCGTCGAGCATGGTTTGTTCTTGAACATGGCTACATCCGTCATCATTGCTGGTAAAACTGGTGTTGAAGTGAAAGAAAAGTGATTCATTCATCATTGATTTTATCTGAATTGTATGTTGAGTTTTATTTTTCATCTTGTTCTTTATGAGTATGTACTCTTGTTTTACTTGGAAAAATACAATAATGAAAACATAAATGAAGTAGCCATCTTGTTTATGACACAAATGTTTCTTTTACCTATTGCCTCTAATTGCCTTTATTAAGTGAGTGTTCCTACAACTACTCAAATGCCAAAGAAGTAGTGCTTGCATGACTCATTTGGATAGTTGGTTATACTTCAACAAAGTGAAATGACGATTCTAATTTATTTTATATAACTAATATATTTTTAAGTGGTTCAGAGCTTGATGACAATCTATATAGGCTTTTGATTAGTGAAATATTATCTTCTAACTAATTGACCAATGAAAAATATTTGTCTCATGTACGGTTTATGAAATAAATTAGTATAATAATTTGCTTAAAATAAATTTATTTAAAAAAATCACAGCACTAATGAAATACATATTTATCTTTTAATCAATTGATTAGTAAAGACCCTCGTCTAAATGACCAGCGAAATATATTTGTCGTGTATATATTGCATACAAATGTATTTTATTTTATTTTCACATTTTTACATAGAAGATATTGAAAAATCACATTATAAATGTGACACATATTTCTGGTTTAACTAATAGATTAGAGAAAGATGATCATGTAACTAATCGACCTATGAAATCACATTATAGGTGTATCGTAACTTTTAAATTTGAACAAGTTATGGTACACCTCCTTTCAAAAAGAAAAAGTTATGGTACACCCATAATGTGATTTTATTGGTCAATTCGTTACACATTTGACCATCAACAATCATTTATTAATTGATGTATTATAATTTTGTTCAAATTTTAATTTAGAAGATATTGAAGAAAAAAAAACAGGGTATTTAGAAGATCAGTTTAACTAATTGATTAGTGAAAGATCGTCTTCTAAGTTGGAACTATGTAATTTTTTTCTAGCGACTACTCGACTAGTAACAAGATTAAAATATAAATTAAATACTTTGATAAGTAATTTCATTCAATAGTTTATAAAATAGTACATTGATTTTTAGGATAAAGATATGTTTGTTCTTTAAAAAATTAAACATACTTCTTTCTCCTTTATTTCTCCCTTTTTTTTCTCTTCTCATCCCTTTTTCTCTTCACAATTTTTCCTCCCATAGCATAAACATGCAGATGGACACTGACCATATATTAACTAAATATCCAATGGAACCTTCTTGGCCCGGGTTGAGCTTGCTATGGAAAGAACTGAAGAAAAAAAATGATATAGGTACATCTGAGCAGTTCTAATCTTTTGTTGATAATTTGTGGACATTTATTAATAAACAATTCAGATTATGTAAATAATAATTGTTCATTTTAGTGTAGCTAAATCTGCCATGTGAGATGAATGAAAGAAATAGGTGGCAAGCCCAGTCTCACCTGAATTGTAAGCTATTGGATTCACAAGATTCGAACAATCAGATTCCAAGACTACCTGAGCAATTATATACCCAAAACAAAAACTATTTTGTCATATATAATTTATATCCTCCACTGTTTGAATGTAAAAATAAAATAAAAATTGCTCTGGATTTCTTACTTTCATTGTAACAAGGTAAACCGGACATGTTTAGAAGATTGAAATAATTGGGTTTGCATTCGCATCTGTATTTGTAGTTATGTTTTTGTTTTTTGCTGTTGTTGATGCAGGTACCTTCCCCACAAAAAGCCAAATAGCAAGCTACATAGTATTTCATATTTTTCCACAAAACACGGTTAAAACAAAACAAAAATGTTTGTGATCAAACCTCTCATTAGTTGTATTAAGTATACTCCTCATGGAAATATGCACATATGTTACTTACGATCAGAATGTGACATGTTGCTGGAAATATGAAAATCTTTTTCTGGAACTAGAGGCGTAGCTTGCTTGCAATCATCATTAATGGTGCCTGCAAATTACAAATTATGATTTTGATTAAATTTTTCATGGAGTGAGCAAAGTAAAATAATGATGGCAAATAAATACTCTAAAAAAAAGAGAGTGAAGTTCACATTGGGGAATGACACATGGTAATGGAGGAAACTTGTTTGAATATTCAGGGTCCACTTTGATTTGTTGCCATCCAGGCTCACATTCACAGAATACACTAAATGGATTTTTGTGAGTTGACGTAGCCCCACACTTTCCCTTTCCACATTCCACCTCTCTACAAATTTTATCTGCAACGCAACACTAATATATAATGTTTCAAAATTTAACTTCATATCCATGCATTAGACAGAGAAGGAGAAGGATTTAAGCACCTCTATAACGGTGAAAAAAGCTTCCTTTGGCATTAACAGTCATGCGTAGCAGTAGTATGTAAACCACGGCCAGAAGGATCAAAAACTTGTAGGAACCCATCTGTTAATTTGTCTATTAATGATTGAGACTTGATAAAAGACAAGGAAATGAATAATGAATAATGTTTAAATTGACTTTGGTTTGTTCTAATTTTCCAATATATACACAAGGTGCCCAATTAGTTATACAAGTTTTGAATAATGTAGCAACCCTTGCATTTCATGAGCAAACATTAGAGTCATGAAAATACGAGGGGTCATTTCGGCTATTACATGCTTAAATAATTTTAAAAGGTAGGAATTTAAATGTGACATCGTCATGAACGAACTAAATAAAAAATGTATAAGAGAAGGGCTCATATTTTGCTCAAAAAAAAAAGAAAAAAGAGAAGTGCTTATATATTCAATGTGTGTTGGCCTCTTGATGATAGATAAGATATTGATAAAAATTGCCAACCTTTTAATCTAATTATAGATTATTATAAGTTTATTAGTATATGTTAACACTAAATTTGCACTTGATTTACTAACAAGAGCTCAGCATAGCGAAAGTGGTTATACTCACACAAAGTGACAAATTAATGTTTGAATTTCAACTAATAAAAATGTTCATATTTAATATTGACACATTTTAAAAAGGATTATTGAAGGAACCTATGAGATACTATTAAAAAACTTACACTCGAAAAACTAATTTTCAACTAATAGCAATGATGTTATGGTGCATTTGGCGTCGTCAAAACAACAAAGTATGAGAGACTCAACAACAGCCGGTTCGACAAGCTGTACAAATGGCTCGAAATCTATTATTGCAATGGCGTGCAGCACGTAAACAACCCCAAATAACTGAACAACTGGAAGTGCAATGACAGCCCCCGACCGAAGGGTATGTGAAGTGCAACATAAACGCGGCATTATTTGGTGATCAACAATGTTTTAGAATTGGGATGTGTATCTGAAACACTTAAGATCAGTTTGTGAAAGCTCTAACTAAATGGTTTGAGTGTTATCTAAGTCCATTGAAATTTGAAAGCAGAAGCGTTGAGATTAAGGGAAGCTATATCTTGACTTGGGGAACTAAGATTATCAATGGTGCAAATTGAGCTAGATTGCAAGCTAGTGGTGGAAGGCATCATGGATAAATCTAACAACCAATCAGATTTTGGCAATATTATGTGTACTTGTAGATCACTATTACAACAATTTTCAAACTTTAAGTAAGTTTTATTCGAGACAATCAAATCATGTCGTCCATACTGTAACAAAGAAGTTAATATTGTATGCTAGTCACCATATTTTTTATTTAATTTCATCTTATATAAGTTCTATTGTGTTGAATGAAGAAATATAAGTTACCTTTTGCGAAAGAAAAAAAAAAGAATAAATCTTACACCCAAGTTTATTGTGTTAATAACTGTGCTTACGGTGAAACAAATTAAAGAATATGATGAAGCGTGTCAAAGGGATGGAGGGAGGAGAAGATGATGATGCAAATTCATATTTTGTATGTTTATTTGTGACAGAGTTAAATGAAAGGGAGGCGAAGCGGATGAAATAGATTAGAGTTGTTTGAAGGCTTAGTAACACTTTTGGCCTAAAAGTATTAAGAAGTTGTGATTTAATCCCCCTAACAAAATAAAATACAATCCAACCCTTTAAGTATTGTCCCTTTTGCAGTTTTGGCCCCAGACCAATTTTGACCAAGTCAATGCTGCCCATTTTTTTTTGTATTATTTGTTGTGAATATTGAATTTCGAGTTTGCTTTTTTTAAAGGCTTAATTCCACATTTCTTTAAAAAAAAAAAAAGAGGCTTAATTCCACATTTGGTCTCCTAAATAATTTCTGAGTTTCATTTTGGCCCCTTAAATAATAAAAGTTTCGTTTTGATTCCTTAATTTTATTTCTGTCAACCAAGTTGGTCCCCTCTGTTAGTTTTTGAGTAAATAGTCACTTTAGTCCCTGACTCTGTACCTTGTTGTCACATAGGTCCCTGACTCAGGATTAAATACAAAGAAGTCCCTGACCCTGCACTTTCGTTATCACTTTAGTCCCTGACGTTAAATAATTCTGTTAAATGTGTCACAAGGACTAAAGTGAAAGTAGAAAATTGTCAGTTTAGTCCCTGAGCCAAAATTCAATACCCCCAACTTGAATCTAAAATCTCTAAATCCCTAAAATTGAAAATCTCAAATCCATAATTTATTATCTTATTTGACAATATTAGTATAACATTTTTTTTTTTGTCAAAAATATTGTTCTTTTATTTAAAGGGAAATGTTAACTTGTGCCCTTAAGGTACAAATTAATGAAGCAAATATAGAAATAATTTATTGAAATGTGTGCATTACATTTAATCTTTAACATTTTTATGAATTGAATGCACAAAACTTTAGAAAATATTTCTTCTTTTGGTTTTCTTATCATGTGTCCTAAGGCCACAACTTAACACAACCCTTATTTAAAATATAAAGATTAATAATATCAGCATTATTTTTTTTGTTACTCAATTTGTTGTTTAATGCTCTGGACAAAATTTTACCGTTAAACATAAAAAAATACATAAAACTTTCAATACAATTTATAGAACATACAATATTCAATATATCTAAAGAAAAAAATAGTCTACAATGTTTAGAAAAAAGTCACTTTTTTTTTTACAAGAGAAAAAAGTCACATATTAAGGTATATTTAGGGATTTAGGGATGACATTTAGGGATTTGAGATTCAAATTGGGGATATTGATTTTTGGTTCAGAGAGTCAGAACTTATTTGTATTTAATTCTGAGTTAGAGACCTATATGACAGCAAGGTGCAGAGTTAGGGACTAAAGTGAGCATTTGCTCGCTAGTTTTTTAATGTCCAGTATTTTTGATACTCCTTCCTTTCCGCAATAGATGACCCATTTGAAAATGTGCAATTTTGATCTAACTTACTTTGACCATATTTTTCTACTAATATACAAAGATACATAATATCATATAAGATGTCGTTAGATTCAACTCCATGAGTATTTTCAAAATATCAAATTTTCATAATTTTTTTAATATATTATTCAAGATATTTAAGCTCAAAATTATATATTGGTATGCGTAATAGGGTCAACTGTGTCATGTATTATGGGACTGAGGGAGTATGATTTTAAAGTAGTAATATATGTACAACCATTTGAGACAACTTTGATGACAACTTTTATTTTCTCTCTTCTTATTGGTCCAAAAAAATAGAGAGAGAAAAGGGAAAGGAGAGAATAAAAATATAAGGTGAGTATGAGAGAAAATGTTGTAATAAAGTGGTTGTAAAAATATCATTTCTCCATCATTTTAACCATTTGATTTGAGCTCACTTAGTGAACCACCAACACCTATTTTGTTTTACTTTTCTTCAACTTGCCTCTTCTTCATCTTCACGGTCTTCATCGTTTCTTATTCTTACTATTCAGTACCAAAAAAATCATCAAATCCTAAAATTAAAAAAATTCAAGAAACTTGAGAGCCAAAAAAAAAACTTAACCTCGAGTCATTATATACTAGAAACTTCAAATCCAAACATCCATGGACACAACCATCACCATCTTCTACAATCACTACACTCTTCAAAAATCATCACCACCAACACAACCACCTTCTTCAGAAAAACCATAAATCACCACCTTCTTCTTCAAAAAAACAAAACCATCACCACCGACACCAAACTGTTCTCATTCTTCCGCATCATGTATGTTCCTAATGCTTGAATAACAATCATTGATGAAACCAACACATTGTCATCACTTCGAACCTGGGTTCGAAGTTTCATCGTTATCACCCAAATTGAACTCAAAATTTTTCAACCTGCAAACAACTCAGTAGTTTTAATTTTCTTAAACTTCAACCTTTATCACTTTCTTCAAGTCACAATTTTTTGCATATGGGTCATCAAGATCTACTTTTTTCCTTTTGAAAAAAAGAAGAAAAAAATGTCTGATTTGGAGAAGAAAAATTAATAGTTAATTAAAATTTGAAATGAAGGGGCAATTGTAAACTGGGGATGGTTACATGATTTAATTTGGGAAAATATGAGTTAAGAATTAAGAATTTGATAAGAACTTGAAGCTCACACAATGGGTGGTTTTGCGATGGTTACATGATTTATTTATTTGTAGCTCTGAATATAAACTGGGGATGGTGATGGGAGGAAGGAGATGGTAATAATTTGGGAAAATATTAGTTTTAAAGAAGACTAGATAAAGATTGAAAGTTAAAATAATGAATTTGAGTTTTTTTATTTTTTATTTTATGTTGTTTAAAGATAGATGAAGGTAGATGAAGAGGAGGATGGAAGAAGATGAAGATAAGTAAAAAAAAAAAAATAGTTGTTGGTGGTTTACACTAAGATACAATAGACTCACAAGATCCAACAGTCCACTTTTTGACAAAAAGATCTAATGGTTCAGGTTTAAAAATAACTAAGGTCTATGGTGGATCATCTAAAATGTTGGTTCATTTTAGATATTTAAGGTTAAAAATTAATAGAATTAACCATTTTGGCTGACAAATATAGAGTTAAGGGACTAAAATGAAACTTTTATGATTTAAGGGACCAAAATGAAACCTCAAAATTATTTAAGGGACCAAATATGCAATTTAGCCTTTATTAAATTTAGGATTTTTTCCCCTTAATTTCGGACTTGTGAAATTTATTGGGCTTTTTTATATATAAAAAAAAATGCTAATTTGTTCCCTAAACATAAGTTAAAAAACTAAACATACGAATATTTTTTTTTTTAAATTGTGCATTTAATATTTTAAAAGTTTAAAATTTATCTTTTCAACGAGAAAATCTTTTAATATTTTTTAGCTTCTTAACTTATTTCAAGGGCACAAGTTTGTAAGTTTGTATAACCCCTTTTTTAATTTTGCTAGTTTATTATTGAGCCTAACAACATTATTTTTTGTGTGAACTTTTTTATTTTCTACATTATTATTTTAAATTTTTTTTTTGAAGAATATATTATTATTTAAAAATTGATTTTCATTATATTTAGTTATTAGTTATTCGGTTCAACCACGGTTCTACCATAACTCGAAGCTCTGGTTGGCTTGACTTCAATTTTTAAAACATTGTTGTTTCTGCCCGTTGTCTTGGTTTAGTTTGTTTCCATAAATGTAATTGTTTGAAAGAATCGCTCCACTGTCAAAAGGGATGGCTAGGTCACGTTTAGCCTGGGAAAGGCTAGTTTTTTCCCACCATAGGAAAGTAACTTTTAGCCATTAGATTAAATGAAGAACACACTTTTACCATACTCTCTTAACACCAAATTTTTTTCCCTTTCTCTTCCATCTCACAATCATTAACCAGATTTCTCACTTTCTCTCTCTACCTCCTCCTCCTCTCCTCTCTCTCTTCGAACTGAACCATCATAGCAATCACCACCACCATGTTTAACACCTAGATCTCCCTCACTTTCTCTACATTTTGGGATGATTTGATTAATTTGATCAAAGATTGATATGGTTTAGGATTTTTTTAATTTCATATTTTTATTTTATGGGTTCTTCATTTCTAATGTTCTGGATTTGTTATTAATTTGGTGAAGATGAAAATAATAATGGAAAAGATGAACATTCATATGCTCTAGATTTTCTGGATTTAACTTTCACACCTGCTGGATTTGTTTATATTAAAAAAAAGTGTTTTTGATGTTCATGTAGTTGTGGGTATGTTTTAGTTTGATAAAAAGAAATCTTTTTTGGTAATAAGTGATATTATATCATTATTGATATCTATGATGATCTATTCCTAAACTTTATCATTTACTTCCCCTGAAAATAAAAAAACTTTATCATTTACTTATTATTTTTGGTTCTCTTTTTGTAACCTTGAATAGGAACGTTGAAGTCATATTCTATCATCAAATAATACAATTCTTTACCTACGTAGCTGATAATTCAAATTACATTGTTGATTTGTACTTTAATATTTCAATCAGAGATGCAATCGCCTCAAGCGTATTTCATGCACTCCAATCATCGTTGAGCACAGTTTGTTCTTACCTTTTTTATCATTGCTTTAATAGGTGTGGAAGTCAAGGAAAATATAGTTTCGGTTAATTATATATCGAGTTTTATTTTGCATCTTGTATGTGCTATTATTTTGCTAGGGAACCAATAAAAAATAAAACATAAATATAAATATTACAATTAGATATCTTTAAGAAAGAAAAAAAATGAAGTATAGATGCAGTAAGTTTTATCTGGTGCTTACAAAATAAGAGAAATTCATCACATTCTTACAAATTGGCTTACATTGCATATCAAAGTTTGTTTGCTTATATTTAAATCCGAAGGAGTACATAATATGAAACTGTATATGGAAAACAACAAAATAGATATCATAAATAGAGAAGTTCATCATTTTTTAGACTAAGCAATGTGTGGAGCCACCTCAGATTGTATTAGTTTTCTCCCATAGCATCACCACGCTGATAGACACCGACCACATAACGATCATATGCATCCTTCTTGGCCTGGGTTGAGCTTAGTGTAGAAAGAACCTAGGAGAAAGAAAAAACAAATGATTAGATTTTTGCATAAGATTGCTTCAAATAACAATATGGCCTATTAGATGAACGAAAGAAATAGATGACAAAGTAATCAAGCGGATGTTTGGTAACATAGTGGATATGCCAAAACCATGACAATCCACAATGATTTTTGAAAGCTACATTAGGTAACTTTTGCAAAATCATACTGAGTCACCGTAATTCTAACATACACCGTGTTAACAAACATATACTACACTAATGTTGATGACAAACAAATATATGGCAAGAAAGAGAGTGTGAAATTCACATTCAGATTCAGGGATGACACATGCTTTTGGAAGGAACATATGTTTTGGACCCGCTTTGATTTGCTTCCAACCAGGTTCACATTTACAGACGAACTTAAATGGATGTTTGTGGTTTGACCTAACGACGCACTTTCCTTTTCCACAATCCACAGCCATTTTACAAGCTTTATCTGCAATGCAACACTAATATATATTAATTAATGCGTCAAAATTTAAGATTTGAGTAAAATTATCACATTAGATAGAGAGAGAAGAGGGGTTTAAGCACCTTTCAAATAGTCAAAGAGGATCCCTTCAGCAGTCAAGTGTAGCAATAGTATGGAAACCACGACCAATGAGACCAAAAACTTGTTGGAACCCATATGGTAATTATTTGTCTAATAACTGAAACTTGATAAAAGACAATAATGAACAAATTGATTTTGGCGTGTTGCAAATTTCCAATATATACTGCAATATGGAGTACTCAATTATTAAAGTTTTGTATAGGGTCACGATTCTTGCATTCCATGAGTAAACCTTTGAGTTTTGCAAATATGAGGGGTCGTTTCGGCAATTATTACACAGCTGTATAATCATAATCATTAACGTGGTATGTACCAAAAGAAATCTCTAATGCGGTGTAGACAGTTTTTTATTTTATTTAAGTTTGATTTTATTGATTGAAAAATCTATGACATAATTTTATTTTATTTTTTAAAGAAAATAGACTCCTTTATTAATTCAACTGCTGAGGCGAATACCACCGGCATCACATATGATTTCAAAGAATTACGATATACTGCTTCCGTTCCTAATTATAGGATCCTTTTGAGAAAAAAAATTGTTCCTTTTTATAAAACTCATTTAGTATTTTCAAGTACATTAATTATTTTTTTACCAATATACCCTTATTTATTTTGCATCTTTTTCTTCAATCAACAATAAATATTATGTTGAAAATATAAATTAATTATCTCTCTCCTAAGGATAAAATTGTAAAAACAATAGTAATTATATACAAATTTAATACTACAACAAACTTTTTTAATCTCCGTAATTTTTGCAAAAGCTCCTATATTTAGGGACGGAGGTATTATTTTTTTTTTTGTAGTTGATGAATATATATGAACGTAATTTGTTTTTTTTAAGGGGAATGGACGTGATTTGTTGAAATTAAGGAATCTTCTACAAAAGCAACGATAGGACCATCTTACAACAAAAATGATATTTATGCTTGAATCTTTTTACACGTGTAACACTTTGATATTAGTATTTTAGAATTTAAAATCACGGTTAATAGTATGTTAGCTTGTTAAGAAGTACAACAAAATTGAATACTAACTTATGAACCACCGCGATTTTGTACTACATTGTTAACCAATTTAAACATCAAGTTCAATAAATGATTAATATATGGTTATCTAATCTTGGTTAATAGTGTTCAACATTATGGTGTAAAAGTTATATGTAAAAAAGGTCCATTTTTTTTAAAGCTACACTAGGTAACTTTTGCAAAATCATAGTGAGTCACCGTAATTCTAACATACATTGTGTTAACAAACCATATACTACACTAATGTTGATGACAAACAAATATATGGCAAGAAAGAGAGTGTGAAATTCACATTCAGATTCAGGGATGACACATACTTTTGGAAGGAACATATGTTTTGGACCCGCTTTGATTTGCTTCCAACTAGGTTCACATTTACAGACGAACTTAAATGGATGTTTGTGGTTTGACCTAACGACGCACTTTCCTTTTCCACAATCCACAGCCATTTTACAACCTTTATCTGCAATGCAACACTAATATATATTAATTAATGCGTCAAAATTTAAGATTTGAGTAAAATTATCACATTAGATAGAGAGAGAAGAGGGGTTTAAGCACCTTTCAAATAGTCAAAGAGGATCCCTTCGGCAGTCAAGTGTAGCAATAGTATGGAAACCACGACCAATGAGACCAAAAACTTGTTGGAACCCATATGGTAATTATTTGTCTAAATTTTTTATCACGGGTTATATGAACTATAATATATAAGAATAAAGTATATCACATTATAGATTTAACCCGTAAACATCAAATAATTTAAGGGAGATAAAAAATATTTGAGATTATGGAAATCAAAATATCTATAGTATTTTATAAAATAAAATAAAAACACAAAGAGAGAATTAAAGACTCGATTAAAAATGTGATTATTAGATTCTAACCATTAACATAGTAAAATTGGTTGTTTACAAAAATGTTAATTTAAGATTTAGACTTAATAAGGTCTTAGTTTAGAAAGAAGTAAAGTCAACTCACATAATGACTTGTATTGAAGAATGCATTTTTTAAAATGGGAATTTTTTTTCAGGGATTCAAAGGGAACTTATAATTACAAAATGTGAAGTATATATATATTACATCTATTTAACATATAAATAATAAATACAACTCACATTTATCTATCCTTTCAAAACAAAAACAAAAATAACTCCCATAGGAACTTACATGTAGAAACACAATTTTTTTTCTCAAAGGAAACTTATAATTACAAAGTGTGGAGTATATTACATCCATTTAACATATGTTTTTGTAAAAAGGGTGGTCAATATAGGAAGAACATAAACCAATATACATAATGAAATAGAAATGAACTAAAAATTACTCCAACTAAGTAAAATCCTCAGATGCAAAGACATTGCCATAAACTTTTTAAGCACAGGTGAACCACATGCAAATATAATCATGTTTGCCCACCAATTTAGTCTTTTAAGTGGATCAAGACTAAAAAGGACTCCATTTACTCTTCATGCTGAATGAAAAAGTAGCAATGCCTCACTTACAACAATTAATGCAGTGCCTCACAGTGATTCTGCAAAAACCTTGGCAGGAAATAAAAAAGCAAATGAATGTAAAAATTAACTTAAGCATGATTACCTATCATATATTTAGAGAATTTTTTTTTTTAAAGAATATATTCAGAGAAGTTAGAAACATTAAAACCTCAAAATAAGCTCAACTGTATAAAAGTAGAAGACAAATTAAGCATTATTACCTGTTATATATTTAGAGAAATTAGAACCCCCAAAAGTATCCTTTGAGCTGTAGATAATCCAAAGAGTATCAAAATTATTGTTTCACCTGTAAAATGTAAAATGCAGGAAATTAGTTGCACCGTAGAAGGTAAGGAAAAAAAAAAGATTTTCCCCAACCAAAACTAAATAAACCTTTGAAGAATACCATATATAATTAGAAAATGACATAACTTCTCTCTCATTCATGCATTAATAACATTAAAAAAATATGATATATCTAAAATACCTAAAAAAAAGTCATAGAAAGGAAATGTTTGAGATATCGGTAGGGGTTTACGAAGGGAATGAACCAAGATTCATATCTTTAATTGTCTTCTTTCACCCAATTATGCATTTTGTTTATCTACTATGACAACAAAACAATAATCAAACAACATCATTCATAAAAAAAAATCTAAGAAAAAATAGAGATCACTTAATATATAAGATTACTTTTATCCTACTTCTGATCAAATCAGTAATCATCACAATGCCTAAAAAAACTAAGCAAAAATAATCATACAATTTGGGGTTGCTAATGAATAATCTAATTAAGCAAATAAAATTAGACAAATCCCATTTAGAGACCTTTTCTATGGTGTATTTAAATTCCATTTTAAAAGAATGAGATATTTAGAAACTTTAGCAACCCCATATTGATCATGTAGGGAAGACAATATATCTACACAACTAAAAAGCAATCTGAATAATGAATAAACAAACAAAATACCATAAAATTTATGTGAAAAATTAAAAATCCTATTTTATTTACAAACAAAATGGAGCTCCTCTTATTCTGAATCGTACATTAGAGGAAAGAAAGCATTATGGATGTTGAGAGAAAATCATAGTGCACAGTACTATCAAGAACAAACATGCAGTGCCACATTTGAAGTCCCCTCCACTTTGCTGCCACCACTCCTTTTGTTTTGCATGATTAAAACAAAGCTTTCACTTATATTTGGTAGATATTGCACCTAATCCTGAACCTAGTTGATGGATCATGAACAAATTATGAGATAACTATCACAAAACGAAAAGTGAATCATTAAAGCTTGCACTTTATTCGTTGTCTTTTCCAATACCAGTAGTTTATGGATCTTCTTGGTCTACATCAGTATTGTAGTCAATCCATACATATATCTCAATAAACGTCGTCCAACCAAAAAGCGTGACCTGCAAAGCTGAAAAAAACAGAAAAAAATATAAAAGAATTAGATGGGAGAAAGAGAGTGAGAGATACACCCAATTCAACCATTGAGTAGTTTGAAGAATACCAATCTAGATCATCAACGATCATTATAATCACCTTCTGATAAATTTTCCGAAATCCCTTAAATTTCTCTTCACAACAATGAAAGAGATTAATGAATAAAAGAGTTTATGCAATTTAATGCTGTTGAGCGTAATTGAAATAAAAGAGTGAAAGTATTGTTTGTCTTAGTGGCGGATTAAATAAACCATGAATTAATAGGAGCGATATGTTTACTAGAGGAGGTAGGAAAATAGGATAATTTGTTAAACAACGATTGGATTAATAGGAGCGATATGTTTTTTCAAAAAAACAAGAGCGACCTGTTAACAAAATAGGAGTGATATGTTTTGTCAAAAAAATAGGAGCGATTCTTGATATTTAGTTTGGAAATGATTTTGTTTTGTTTTTTAATAAAAGGAAATAATATGAGTGATGTGCTGTTTTTTGGTTATGGATAAGAATAGGAGGATTTGTTTATTTGTTTAGTAAAATTAAGGAGAAAAATTAGGAGCGATTTGTTTATTTTGATTTCCATAACGATTAATATTTTGATTAAATTAAATAGGGTTAATTAAAGGGTTAATATATTAAAATTAAGCAAAGAAGTTAGGTTAAATCTAGGGCAAAATTTTGCGTTCGGGTTAACTTTAAGAAATTTTTAATAAATAATAGGTTTGTTTTGTTTTTCACAAGACGATTTTCTTTTGTTCTTAATAAAAAAATAGGTTTGTTTTGTTTTTCACAAAAAATAGGGTAATTAGTTTAGTTTAGGTTTCATAAAAACATAGGGGACGGTTTTCTTTTGTTTTTAATAAAAAATAGGTTTGTTTTGTTTTTCACAAAAAAATAGGGTAATTAGTTTAGTTTAGGTTTCATAAAAACATAGGGGACGATTTTATTTTGTTTTTAATAAAAAATAGGTTTGTTTTGTTTTTCATAAAAAAATAGGGTAATTAGTTAAGTTTAGGTTTCATAAAAAAATAGGGGACGATTTTATTTTGTTTTTAATAAAAAATAGGTTTGTTTTGTTTCATAAAAAATAGGCCTGTACCATATGAAATATATAGGAGCGATCTGTTAACAAAATAGGAGCGATCTGTTTTTTCAAAAAAATAAAAGGAGCGATTATTGATATTTAGGAGTGATCCGTTGTTTTTGATTTCAGAAGCATTTGAAAATAACATTTTGATTAAATTAAATAGGGTTAATACAGTAAAATTAAGCAATGAGGTTAGGTTAAATCTAGGATAATATTTTACGTTCGGGTTAACTTTAAGGAATAAAAGATTTCGTCTAGAATAGGGAATAGAACCAAAAAAAGAAACTGTACCAAAAAATAAAAAAGAACTAAAAAAAAGTGAGTTTATACCTAATAATATATAATGGGAAATGCTAACTTGCCCTTAGACACATGTTAATAATTTCATTAATAAAAATGATGTATTGAAACTTGTGTTAATTTATTGTTTAAAATGTTGAATATTAACTTTTTGCAATAAATTCTTACTATTAGTGGAATGCTCACAAGTTAGCATAACCCTAATATAATTTATGAAAAGGTTTAGTAAGTAGTGGAGACCGGAGGAGATATAGAAGGAGCGGTGAGATTCAAAAGTTATACTATTAACTAAATAAAAAGTATACTACGTCAGTCACCAATTATTGGATCCTTTTAAAAAAATAACGGAAATTAAGAAAATTGAAAATTGTAATAAATTTGTTTGTAATTAATATTGTATTTACAATTTTGTCATTTAAAAAAGAGAATTAGTGTATGTTTTCAACATAGTGTTTAATGCTTGTTAAAGAAAAAAAGTATAAAATAAGGGATCTTGCTAACCAATGCTCTCAAGGCAATGGTTAAGGAAACCAAAAATAGTAGTTTTACATTGGAAACTACAATTTTTAAACTTTTAAAAAGTTGAATCCATCATTTTTTTTATCACTTTCCAACACAAAATTTCTATTATTGTTCTCTTAACTAATGTCTTAAGGGCAATGTTTAGCATTTCCCATAAAATAAATAGAGGTATGTTGGTAAAGAATTAATTAATTTACTTGAAAATACTAAAGGAGACTTATAAAAAGAAATATTTTTTCTCAAAATGATCTTATATTTAAAGGCGGAGGTAATATTAACTTTACATTGACACTATCTATCTATCTATCTTTGTAAAAGAAACTTAAGTTATTATCATGCAAACTTTATGATGATGTGGCACTTTCCAAAGAGTTCTTTTCTTCTCTTAAAACCTTACAAAACTCTCCACTATATCAATTAAATATCTAACCTCTCTTAAAAGTTTGCAACTCTTCACTATATCAATTTAATGTATCCTCTAGAAAAGCCTCACACTCTCTCTTATCTAAACTTATAAAACACTCATCCTACACTTTTCATTTTCTTTGCAAGCTTTATAGTTATACGTTAAGAAATTTGCATAGTCATGATTTAATCGTATAACTGAATAATAATAATAATAATCAATTGTAAGTTAGTGACATGTTTGTTTAGTTAAGGACTGTTATAAGTGTAGTCAAATTCCATTGCTGTCACGATATTATATATTGTCTATTAGTTAATACATATAATATTTTACTAAGCATAACCAATTAATTTTTTTTTTTTCATTTTTTTAGAAGATAAATTTTTACTCATTGTTGCAACAATTCATTTTAGTTAAATAATACTCCTTCCGTCCCATATTATAAGGAAAAAAATCACACTTATTAATAAAATTAAAACATAATAATTTGTAACATAGTTTTTTGTGTCATCTTTGAAATAAGTTTTATAGGAAGATGTAAAAACAATTTTCATTGGTAGTTGATTATAGAGAAAATAAAAAAAAAAGAGCAAATTGAATGCACTTTGCATTTAATTTTCCTTTGAAAAAGATAATTTTTTTAAAAATCATAATTAAATATGATAAAAGTTGGTCTTTTTTGCTTATAATTTGGGACAAAGAAAATGATTTTGTTTTGCTTATACTTTAGGACGGATGGAGTATAATTTAAAACAAGCAACCCACATGTGGTAAAATAATATATATATACACACACACACATACATAAATTAATTAGTTACCATTTCCCTTAATTTGTATTGTCATATTTATTATTTTTAAAAATAAGTTTATCACTTCAACCTTTAAACAACAATTTGATTCCTATTCCTTAGCTTCTAATACTTAAATATGAACATTCATCATTTTTTCATTGTATTATTAGTTAGTTATAATTTTTTTCAATTCATATTCATGATAATTGTGTGTATAAATGTGTGATGAGGCTTTGGGGTTTTTTATCTTACCCTCCATCCTAGCAAAAGGAGTGTCATATGAAATTATGAAAAATAGAGTAGGAAGAAAGGGCTAAATTGTGAAGTTTTAGATCATTGTCACCTTTTCCAAACAATTGTTGGGTGATACTCTTCAATTTTGTATGATAGTTTTTGTTGCTTTTTCATACTCTTTACATATGTCTTAACTATTTATTGGTTTCTATGGCAAGCGTTAGAGACTCAAGTTACACCTTTATATAGATTTGTCAAATATTTCACCTTCCATTTTTTATTGATATAATGTTTATTAGTCTATATATATATATATATATATATATATATATATATATTTCCGTCATAATTTTATATATCGTTTAATATAGATATCCCTATTTTTCATGCCATTGGGGAGAAAAGGACAAAGGACACTGATAGTTTTTCTTTCATTGCATCATTGATGCTCAGGGAGCCTATGAAATGACAACTTATGTAAATACATATTTTAATTCTAATATTTTCTTTCTGTGATTTAAATTTATTTATTCAATTAATGATTTTTCTGATTTCAAGTTATAGGTTCTACCTTCTTTCAATAAACAAAGTTATAGGTACTACCTTGAAGTTTCATTATGAATTGACATAAAATCCATGTTGGAGGCCTTACATCAAAGGACAACAATCCGATGAATTTATACGAATATAAATATGTGTCTCATTCTTAATTCAATGATAGAAACAAAATCAAAGTCAAACATAAAAGACTTCGATGTTCTCATATAAGAAGAATATTGATGTAACTCGACTTAGAAGTTGTCTAGGTAGATTATCTTATGTACAATTTGCCTAAACATTGTTGGTTGAGTAGAGTTTATATATGAATTTTAAATGATATACGAACTATTTAATCTAATAAAAAAAAATACTACTTACAAATGATAAAGTTGATTCGAGAAAAACTTTGAATATTTAGCTTATTTTGGTTATTGTAAAAGCTTGGATGTTGATGTCATATATTTACTTTTACATTTTAACTATTTAGCCTAGATTAAAGGATTTTACTTTTAAAAGAAGTCAAATTAAGTGAAATTTTTCTTCATGTTTGAATAAAAAATGGTACTCCAATCGAATTAAAAATTGATCAAAATAGTAATGTCGATTATGATTTTATATTTGGAGATGTTGGGTGCGATTAAATTTACTCTTATTATATTCTTTGAATAAAATTACTTTGGCCTTTTAAACTCCATACCCATTGTTCCGATTATATCCTTGCGTAATTTTGTTGTCTCGAATATGTCTTTCGAATTTTGAAAGTTTGAATTTTTCTCAAGTTAGAATCATGATGATGTGACATTCTATATGGAAACTTCTCACTCTCTTTTATACTCCCTCTGTCCCATAATAACTGAGTCATTTGCAAAAAAAAAAGTGTCCCAAAATAATTAAGTCATTTCACTTTTCAATACAATATTAATTACTTTTTCCCTTTATAACTCTAATTAATACTACTTTCACCACTCTCAATTCAATATATTCTACTTTACATTTATGATAAAGAAGAATGCATCAATACTTGATAAATGCACTCATAATCATTTTTCTCTCTCTCTCTTTCATTTATACACTTTTCTTAATCTGTGTGAAATGAGAAAATGACTCAATTAAACTGGACGGAGGGAGTACTATCTAATTTTCAGTTAGAATTGTGATTTTGTGGGACTATTATAAAAACTCTCCATTCCTTTTTAATGTAAATATAAATATAATTAAACTTCAATTATATTAGTCCACCCTTTTTTTATTCTATTAATGTTTATATAAGATTGAATACTACTAAAAACAATCTTATCTTAAAATAATAATCTTATATTCTCACTATAATAGTGTTATATATCAAAACGTAATAATACAAATAAAAAAGGAAAAAAAAATTGGAGAACATAAACGTCATCCATAAAAGAAAAAAGAACTACGCAAAGTGACCAGGCAAACCAAACCGTTGACTAAAAAAACTCATACTAATAAAAGTTGGAGTAAAATTCCTCAAAATGAAGATTTGATAGGAAACTTCAAAAGAAGCTAATTAATCAACATAATAATTGTCATTTTAATAAATATGAGAGACCTTAAACAAGATATAGAAAGTAAAAGTAAATAGTTGTGCCATGTCGCTTAATTTCCAAAGACATGATCAAGAGATGTCAAATGACATAATTTCTAAGAACATGATCAAAAGATGAAAAAGACGAAACCACCAAAGATTAATCATATGCTAACTAGAGCTTAAGTAACATTAACAATAAGCATGACTGCACTATTGCGATCCCAAAAAAGAAATATTGCAACCAATATTTTAATCAAACTCGTATAACGCGCGGGTTATATACCTAATTTTTCTAATGAGATTCAAAAGCATTTTTGAAGAATTCGAAGAGCACTAAGTTGAGATTTATTAGCTAATTTTTATTAAAAATGCAAATATAAGAAGTCTTAAGGTTCTTCATCATCTTTATATATCTCAAAATAAAAATGGCACATTATTTTTTCACATATTAAGATGATGAAGGTTGATTAATAAAATAAGATGATGAAGAACGATGGAGAAAATGAAACTGGCGAAGAAGAATATGAGCAATAGTATATATTTATTTATCTGTAGAAAAGTAGTTTCCAGTAAAAGTTATGAGATGACACGAGTATCTTCTAACTTAACCAAAGTCTTGGGTTCAAATTCGGCCTTGGACATGCATGCAGCAACGTTAAAACTCTTAGAGAGTTTGTTGTTCATTTGGGTTAAGACGAATATTTATTTCAACCAAACTAAAAGTCGGTTCAAAAACCAGTCTAAATTGTTTCACATACTATAAGATGAAATGAAATGTAGTAAGTCACTCAATCTTGGGCATGGAGCAGCGTTAAAACTCTTACGGAGAACTTGTTGTCCATTTGCGTTAAGACGGATATTTATTTCAACCAAATTAAAAGTTGGTTCAAAACCGTTCTAAATTGTTTCACATACTAAGATGAAATGAAATGTAGTAAGTCGGATTGAAAATTGGGCTAGAGGAGCTTTAAAAAATGAATTAAAATCAAATTTATGCACCAGAGAATGAAGAAGTTGATATAACGAGTTACAATATTAATTAACTCTAATTAATTATTGTTAACTTTTAACCATCTTAAACAATAATAAACTAACTCTAATTAATATTCAACTATGTCAAACAAATCCAATATGGTACAACAATGTGAGCGGGTGTTATAAAACTTGGATTACCGAATCAAGTTATAGAAGGAACAATGTGAATATTCTAACAGCTTGATGTGAAAAACCACTGTAGGATCATGTGGAAAGACAAAAACAGGGACGATGCAAAGAATCAAAAGCTATTGAACATTATATTTTTAGTTGTTTTTTACTTAATGACAAATGTTAGTATGTTAATTATTATACTTATATTTTTCTCCCTGCGATAGTTTGATTCATGAACTTTAACTCCTCAACTCTTTTAATCTTTTACCTCAAACCAATTGAGCTATCCAACTCGTATATTTGTAGTTAGGTGATGTAAAAGTGAAAGGTCCTTGTAATCTTCAATTTTCGTAATAGCTAACGGTGGTGAATATCCTTGACTAGATGAAAGCCAAATCCAAAACACTACAACAGCATAGAGATAAAAATCGAAGTCAACACAACATTTTTAATTGATTTATAATTTATGTTCAACATTATCCTGAATTGGAGTAAGCAATTAAATACTGCATTTGATCATCAATCATAATTCATCTTCTAAGACTAAATTGGTCTCTGATATATGACTAAAAAATTGTTAACATCTTAATTAATTTTCTTAGCACTTGCGTGCAAGCAATGTATGGCCCTTGAATTCCCGTTAAAGCCTCAAAGGAACAAAAGAAAACGTTGTAAAACAGTGATGTTTTTACCTTCTTCTTTTATAGAGAGACAGTATCATTGAATATTTAAATGTAATCCTCAAACTAGCTGTTAGACCATCATAAAGAAACACCTTTTGATTTTAACAGCATGGTCCCCTAAAAATTACTGCATACTCTAATGGAAATTTCGTTGGCTCTTGATGAGGCTAAAAGTGTAATAGTCATTTTGATTTTAAATATGTGAATGTGGCCACAATAGTCACCGAATACAACAAAATCATATAAAATAATAATAATAATAATAATAATAAGATATAAATATGTTTTTGGTCCCTGCAAATATAGCGAGTTTGGATTTTGGTCTCTGGTAAAAAAAAAATTAAATTTTATCCCTGTAAAATTTTTTGTTTTTTAAAATAGTCTCTAGATCCACTTTATTGCAGATTTGGCAGATTTTTGCTTAGGTGTCACTTGATGACGGTACCAACTTGTACGTGTGGAATTTAAAAGGAATTAAATAAATTAATAAATCTGAAAAATTTCTTCTTCTCACGTGATGCACACACCTCTTCTTTCTTCTTTCTTCATTTTATCATGTTCATCTCGTTCAAAGACATAAAAAATGAAACCCAACAATTCTTCTCTTGTTGTTTTGATAAAAGAAAAATGAAGCTCATAAATTGTAGCAAACCCAACATTAACATCAACCTCTTCCCCTTTTCTTCGCCACAGACGTTGGGGGTTGTAGGTGGCGGCGCAAACTTGCTCTTTCCTGGTGATGGTCGTCGGTACGGTGACGGTCTAGAATCGAAATGCGAGGAGGAGGGGGCGTTAGGAGTAGGGGAGAGTTCAGATCTCGTCATTCCAATTTGCTGCTGTTCCAAATTCCAATCTTCATCGTTAACGCAACGGAATCGTGCTGCTTGATAGTGTCGGTGACAAATTCCCGAAGCATCCAATCCCAAATTATTGAAGTGGGATTCTGTTTTTTTTTTCTCTTTCTTACTGAAATTGGAAGGGATTCCGAATTTTTACCATGATTTTGGGATTATGAGTTTAAGAGATTTGGGGTTGATGGGTTTTTCACAGATCTGAGATTGAGTAGTTTGAGTTGGATAATTTTTCCTAAGTGAAAATAAATAAATAAAGGTTCTGGCAGATAGAGGAGGATGGAAAAGAATCAAAGATAACACATATTTTAATTAATTAAATTTTTTTTTTTTTTAAATTTCAAAATATATTATTTAGTTTTTTAAACATGTTAAATGATATAATTTCCAACTGGATGACACGTGGTCAACTTTACACAGTCAGCATCTACCACGTATGCAGAAATGAGACAAATCAGCAAGAAAGTGGGTCCAGAGACTATTTTAAAAAACAAAAATTTTTGCAGGGATGAAATTCAATTTTTTTTTACCAAGGACCAAAATCCAAACTCCCTATATTTGTAGGGACCAAATGCATATTTTAGTCTAATAATAATAATAAAATATTTAAGTGTGATTTTAGTTAGTAATTTTATGACACAAATTTACCAACAAAAGATCCATTTGATAACCAAATGATTCTTAAAAAAAAAACCAAATGAATTAATGAGAACAAATTTGAAAACTAAATAGACTAATTAACGAAACATACATCTGCGCATATTTTTGTAATTTTGATATACATTCAAAAATAATTGTGACAGCGCACATTTAAAGAACAAAATTACTATTTACTCTCGAATTATTATATATAGGAAATGTAACCAAAAAAAGAATTATATATGGGAAACTCTAGGAGGGTGGCAAATGGCTTTAACAGGAAATGCCTTTGCAGGCCAAAGCCAATAATAAATAGTCAAATAGCAGCACAAAATGAGCATTATTAAACAAGTAGAAGAATGAGACATATATAATGCATGTGTATGTAACAAGATTAAAACTAACATATGAACAAGACTAATCTCTTACGTGTATTTATTATTTTGATATTATAGCCTTAGCACTTGTTACTCATCTTGTTTAGTTACTACGTCCTATTAAACCAATAAGTAGAATTTTGGAAGGTGAGAAGGAAAGAAAATGGGGAAGGCAAGCAAATGGATTAGAAACCTTCTTCTAGGGAAAAAAGAAGAGAACTTCAAGCAGATTGATACATTCTGCCCTGAGAATAAGACCGCAAACACGGTTAATAGTAGTAGCAGCAGTAATAGTAATAAGATGGTAGTGAAGCGCAGATGGAGCTTCCGAAAACTAACAAGTGGAAGATCAACGGGCAAGGTAGTAGCTCATAAAATTTCCAAGTCTTTTGATTCAGACGACTCTCCAAAATTGCAAATACAAGGCTTGTTCTATACTCAATCCCCAAGGTTTCGTCCAACAGCTGCTGAATTTGTGAAAAAAGCTGCTACAAAGATTCAAGCTTCCTTTCGCTCCTACTTGGTATAAATTTCTCTATATTTCATTACATTTTTATGGTCACTCATATCTTCTAGGCATATTCATCTTAAAAGCAGAAATTTATTATTCTGACAATTTAGGTATGAAACACCGACACATAGAAACTGATAATAATTTTAAAAAATAACTTAATTAAATGTGATCGCATGTGTTGATGTCACACACCGGATATGTCTTCTCAATCTGAAGTGTATGTGATACAAAGTTTATGCTATAACATACATACAAAATTTGCAGGCAAGGAGAGCATTGCATGCTTTAAGAGGATTAGTGAAGTTACAGGCATTAGTGAGGGGTCACCTTGTAAGGAAGCAAACAACTGCAACACTACGTGGAATGCATGCGTTGATGTCGATACAAGTTAGAGCACGAATTAAAAGGATTAAGATGGCAGAAGAAGTAAATCCCCTCGAAATACAACCTCCACAACACACAAAAATTCCCTCCTTCAAAGGTCAAATGATACAACAAAATCAAGTAAGCCTCTAAAGAAATTTTCCAAATATTTTTACAACGAAGATTAAGTAAAAAAAGTTTTTGGCTAATTTTTGTTGCCTGTTTTGTTATTTTGGTATCCATTTAAGGTATGTTTGGATTCATTTATTTGAACTTAGCAATAGGAGTTAACACTTTTGAGACTACTTGGCAAAATTTACCGAAACCGTTTATGACATCTATATAAGATTACTCTATAGCTTTTAAGAAAATAATTTTACTTTATTTTGTCTTTTGTTATTGGAATAACTTATACATATGAATTCTTTTATGATAAGAGCATATCATATAAGTGCTTAGATATAATTATTTCAATTAACAAAAGATAAACTAAAGTTAAACAATTTTCATATAAGTTATATATAAGCTGTTTTCATAAGCTATTCTTGGAAGTTTAAAAAAATAAGCTTGAAACAGCTTATAGAGATGTCATAAGTTGTTTCTATAAGCTCTCTCAAAACATCTCACAATTGCTTATTTCGGTAGATAAATTCAAATGAGTTATTTTAAATAGGTTTAATTTATACATAGACACTTCTTATATGATAAGTGCTTATAACATAAACACAAGTTATCTATCTGAAGAAAGATGTTATTTATTTATATATCAATAACTGTATATAATATGGTTATTAATTGTTGTATAGTATTCAAAGAATATGAGCATGGAAGAAATGTTGGAGGTTATGAGAAGTAGAAGTGGTCCACTAGATGTTAAAAGCAGAAAGTATGACTCAATGGCATATTATTCAAGAAGTCGATCAATTTCAAAACGAGAAAATCAATTGAAGAAGGAGAATCACAACAATAATCCTAGAACAATTCTCACAGCACCAAACAGCCCAGAAAAGTACTACGGTGACATGATTGAATATATGGACCCAACAACCTTATCAACATCTCAGCGTCACATTGTGCCTCCTAGAAAATCATGGTCATCACCAAGTTACATGAACAAGACAGAATCTTCTAGGGCAAAAACAAGGTCTATTAGTGAACCAAGACAAAGACCTAAACAGGGAACAGAACAAAGAAACAAGTCTATAGAATTTGCTTCTTTGAAGCAAAATATGTTGTCAAACTCAGCACGCTATGATCATTGGGTTGTAAATTCAATGAAGGAGAGTAAGCGTGATTCCTTTGGCAGCTATGCGGTTACTACTAGTGATGATTTCTATTACTCGTGAATTCTTGAATGGTACAAAGTAAGCAAAGATTCAGCATTGAACCTTGATGTATAAAGCAAAAATAATGAATGCCCACATGAAGTGAAACATAAATTTTGAAACTGTAATTTGTGTAACAAACTTGGTACTGTATCTTTTGTAGCAATGCTATATTTGTTAAGAATAATGATACGTGAATATGTTAGGAATGATTTATACGAAGAAGTGAGGAGAAATTAGTAGAGGATGGGGATCAAAAGGAGGGATAAAGTTGATGATAGTGTTAATGTGGAGGTTACGGTGGAAGATAATTAATGACATCAATAGTAGGATGAGGGTCTAATTAAATCTCTCACATGCGGACCACTTTTTATACATCATTTAATTTGATGAAAGGTTGAGATTTTTTAAAAATAAGAATAGAACTTTGAAAGATTGCTACACACAATTATGCCCCCTGTATCTTCCACAATACCCATAGGAGATCTGAATAATTCATACACGGTTGTCGCGTAAGTTAAGCATATAGAGAAGATGTTGTTGCGGCCATAAAATGAAATTGAACCTTCCCAAATTGAACTTTGTGTTCGTGTCCTTAATGCCTTGGCATGTGGCAACAATGGGAAACATATACATAGATAATTTCTTTTAATAATATCAGTCAATCAGAGAAAAAACAAAGTGAGCAGCAAGCAATTATTGTCATTTCTTCTGATTTAATTTCATTGCAACATCCTTTTCAATATTATTACTTTTTCATCAAACAAAAAATTGAATGGAAGAATAAAGGTGTGTCGATTAATCAAGGACTTATTTCGTTACATTGGTCCAAATAACATTTCAAGATCTTTCATTTGGGGAAATACTTGATTCTTCTCTATGGATGCCATCATAAGCACCCCAAGAAATGTTAATGCAAGGGCAACAATGGTGGAATGGACGTTTGGTAGCAGAGGACGGTGAGGAAAAAATATGTGATCTAACGCATAAGGTGTATAATAGGATGTATAAGTTTGATTAATCTAGTGGTTCTTATTTATTATTGTAAGTGGTCCACCGGTGAGGGACTTAATTGAACTCTCACCCTAGAATTCACCATTTGAAACACTTGCAATAACAACACTAAATACAAATTAAAAACTGAGACAAATTTACATGCCTAAAATGATTGTTATTAATGAGGATCGATATGTTAATATTTTTGTAGTGAGTTTTGATTGTAATAATATTTAGTTTTAAATTTGGATTGTTTTATTTTTAAGTTGTATAACGCTTCTTGTTTTTCTAATTTCTTATTGAGCGATTTTAACTCATTTTTTTGGCATTGTAGGTGATATGCAAGACGTATGTATAAATAATAATTATCTTATCATTTTCTCTAGGTTTTCAGATGAACTAAATCTAGATCCTTGTCAAGAACAACTAATTCATGTGGCAGATCCGTTATCGATCTTGTCATTCTTCATGAATATGACGATCTTTCTTTCCACTTCTCATCTCATTCAACCTTGTATGTTTTATTTATATTCCAAGTTTGTTTAATTTTCTTAGGTGTTCTACAACTTTCCTTTATTTTCTATCTCAATTCAAAAAAAAAAATACTCTAAAGTGAAAGCTCCTTGTATAGTTAATCCTATTCAAATGAGTTACTCACATATCCAAGACACTTCGATTTAATTACTTGTTTTTGGTGCACCTTGTAACGGAAAAATGATCAAGAGTATATCTAGTTAGTAAAACTACAACACTTTTATATTTCTATGCAACAAAAAATTCATATCTAGAAAAATCATATATTTTTTCTCAAGCTTTGGGTCACAACCTTGAGGAGTCGGAGCGTAGATGATATCATTGAATTGATTTTGTGGCACTAATAGTTTGAGATAACCCTGGCGGTTATTGTTTACCTCTCTTATAATGAGACTCAACATCCTGGTTGAGTAGTATGGTGTCCAACTGTGGATGATCATTCGTGCTCCCCTTATGATTCAACTGTGGTATCAGATCCTGATTTGCAAATGGTTCGACCAACTCCTTGTATCAAAAGTCTTCCTAAGTAAGGGTGTTCAAACGACAAGTTTCATTGAGTGCGACCAACAGCGGCGCAAATACATGTGTATGTGGATGAAAAACGTTTCTGCTTGACAGTGAGCATAATGAATGTATAAACTCACACATGAGAGGAGGATAGTTATGTAGTAAGTATGACTTAGAAGTCACACATTGTTGGTCACACGTGAGAGGAGGATAGTCGAACAATATAAAAGTGAAAAAGCAATAAACCCAGTGATTTAAAATTTTAGGTTAAAATGTAATGTTCTTATGATATGTCTAACGTAGATGATCTCCAGACTTGCATGACTCAATCACAAAGTCAAATTAATTTTTTTTTTAACTTGCCTATCCCTAGTTTCCAATCACTCACACATAAGTATCAAATTAGAAGAGAGAAAAATAATTAAAAGAGATAATAGAAATGGTAGAGGTCCAAATCTCAAATTTATTAAGTTGACTTTTATTTGAAAAGTCAAAAAATGGATTAAAAGATAGCAGCAGCAGCACGTGGCTGAGAAGTGCGTGACAATGAAATATGAATGGTCCTGTTCTGTTCTTTCACCGCGCAGTGAAGCGCGAGTGAGGCCACAACCCAAACACAACACTTACACAACGAGTCTGCTACTACAAAAAGCAAAACTCAATATGGGACCCTCCTTCCTAAAAAAAGTTCATATCCTCATCAACTCAACACCCTTAACTTCACCTACAAAAATGGATGAATTTCTCCACAGTCACTGGGCAGATCGTAGTGGGGATTGACTATTGAGGTGAACAGCAGTATGCTAACAAGTTATATGTTGAACAATTAGCAAGTTGCGAGTTTAACCCTTGCATTTGAACCGTGATTTTCTTCTAACAAAACAAGGATCGATGCTTAAACAATGTATATAAATTTGTTTTGGCTCTTCCCCACAAAATTATGTGAAGCTCCCAATCATAATGTATTGAATATAAAATTGTCCACGAAAAAATCAATGATTCTGAACTAAGTAATTAGAGTCGATGAACTGTGGTTTGGCAAATCAAAATGTATTGAATTTTACTATTAATGTTCAACTTACTTGTCAATAAAGAGATATTAGTGTCACTTTAATTAATAAAAGACTAATTATGCATCCTTAGTAAAAAAGAAAACTTGCTGATGTCTCTCATCCCTTAAAAAAAACGAATTGGGCTTTTGTTAGCTAAAACATATATAGCAAATAAGCATATGGTGAATTCGCAGATAGAATGATAGTTAACTCAACTACATAATTAACCATAATTTTCAACGTGGTCTAATATAACAATATTTTTTCACGTGATTAACCAGGTATACGAAAAAGTAGGTGTGCATAACACATTTTTCATATTTAATCCCCAACCTCCCATCACCAAGCAAAGCAATTAGAAGAAACGAAAAAAATATATGGTTGAATTAATTATTTTGATGAAACAAAAATGGAAGTAAACGAATTCAAATTAATGTGAGAGTCCAAAAATTTATTAAAGGGGCAACTTCATAAATAAATTTTCTCACCAAGTAAATCACTGATTGCATGATAAACATGTTTATACCAGCTCCCCCATTGGAGAATCAGAAGACTGAGCTTGGGGTGGATCGTCTACTATATGGCCATTTGAATTGGAGGTTGGATTTTTTAGTTGAGGATCAATTATTTTTCCCTGCTGCTGCTGCTGCTGATTATACAAAGAACTGAGTTGATGAAAATAAGGACAAGTCCTAGAATCCGTGGACCTTTTCTTCTTATTCACAACAATATCCTTTGTCTTTTTAAAATACTTGTTTATATTTTCCCATTTTTCTTTACACCTCTTTGCACTTCTCTTGTATCCCAACTCAAACATCCCTTTAGAGATTCTCTGCCACAAAGGTCCCTTATTACTATTTCCTTCAACATTATTGTTGCTTCTGTTTATAACACTTGTAGTAGACTTGAGGTTTATGAGTGCCAATACTTCATCTCTTGGCCACCTTCTCCTATCCTCTAATTTCTCCATTATTGTAGGCACAACAAGGGTAGAAGTGGAATTTGAGTACTCTGTGTCACTTGAGCTAGGGTTTTGATCTGCTATCACATTAGAAAAAGGTGTTTTTGATTCTAGATTGTTAGAAGGATTATTAGGGTTTTGTGAGTGCAATTGTGAAGAAGAAGAAGAATATCCTGTGGCTAGATATTTGTTCAAGAATTCAATGATGTTGCCTTGTCTATCAATTGCAATAGCTTGTTGTTGTTGTACCATCATGTTCATTCTTTCAATCTCTTGTTTTTTCCATGCTTCCTCTCTAGCAAGCTTTTCTTGATCTCTTTTGAGCATGTCTTCAAGTAGCTTATTTTGTATTTCTTCTTGTTGTGCTATTATTTTGTTAACCACTGTCTCACAAAAATTCTTCAACATTTCAAATCTATCACGGCGCCTCTTCCTCTTTTTCTTCTTTGATTTCTCCATCATCACCTTGTCGTCATCATCATCACATTGTTTGGTCTCTACTCTATCATCTCTCAAATCATCTTCTTCGTGTTGGGTGTTTTCGTTTTCGTCAGGGTTTGGTTGTTTATCAACAGTACTAACACCACCACCTTGATAAAGATCTTGAAGCTCGCTAACAAAACGGGGGAAATTATTATCATTATGATTGTTATGAATCTTAAAAAATGATGTGTTCTCATGTTCAAACTTCTCCTTACAATTTTGAGCACTCTTCTTGATCCCAAGCTCAGCTAGCTTACTGCACACATCATCATAGCGTAAATTGACAGAACCAAAGGTCAATGAAACATTTATATAATAATAATTGTAATTACCTTGAGACATGGTCCCATGTGATGAGTTGATCTGGGAAGAAATTGTGGATGGTAGATGTGATCTTGAAGAGTGCAAGAAGTTCGTCGTTGGTCCAGCTGGAATCGATGATCATCAACGGTGGTGGAGTTTGGATGTGGAAGTTGATTGAATTTGAATTAAAGGTAGTGGTGTTAGGAGAGTGGTGGGGCAATGATAATATTGATGGGTGGAAGAGGTTTGTTTGAGTTTGAAGTGGAAATTGATCATGAGGAGAATAAGAATTGGAAGTAGAAGTAGAAGGAATTAAGGGTATGTGGTGGAAGGTGTTGTTGATGTTTGCAACAGAAGAAGACGAACGAAGAAGACTAGTAGTAGTACTCCTCAATTGCTCAAATTCAAAATGCTCTCCTCTTTCATCCAACATGTTTGCTACCACCTCTTTTTTCAAACTCAGCTTCAATGTTTAACCAGCTCTACTTCACTACATGCATGACTAGTTTAGTTTAGATGAAAAAAAAGTGTATGAACTCCGCTTCCTAAATTGAGACCAATATATTCTATTCATTTCAAAATCCTTTCCCTCTTTTCACATCACATGCTGCCTATCCTTTTATGTTCACACTACGGTTGTTTGTTTTCCGACGTTATTCGATATTTACTAAAATAACAATGTTTCATCCACAAGTTCTATCTCAAATAACAAAAATGCCAACATTCTTAAGTTTGAAGTTTGATTTATTCACTTATATGTGTGAGTTATGAAGCACAAACATGGGACAACACACGAAAACCGACACACTGACACTAATAATAATCTTAGAAAATAACATGATTAAGTATAATCATATGTGTCGATGTTAGATATCGATACGATTCTGATGTCGAGACACACTTAATTCGACAAGTATTCGTGGTTATAAGTGAATTTTAAATCATTCTTGCTATTTCCTCTATATAAAAAAACAATATTTGATTTTTTTTTTTTACTTTACATTTTATTTATTTTAAAGTTTCCAAATCGGTTGATTTGGGGATTGAAGTACACGCGCGAGGAGGAGAGACTGGGGATTGGATGAATTAAAAGAAAAAGAAAAATAGAAAAGCGTGGGTAGCATGGATGGAGTAGTAGAGTAGCAGTAGCTAAGCCTGATAGTGACGATAGTGTAATTAACGGTACAGAGATAACAGGGCACGTGATAAGAAACAGAGAGTGGGGCCAATGATTTTAAGGATGGGAATCTTCACATATCACATCACATGGCAGTCACCACCACGTGCAACCTCTTTTACCCTCTACTTTGCTTCCATTGCGCACGGTCACAGAGCAAGACCAGACCACACGTGAGTTCATCCAGACAGAATATCTTTGTTTTACATCATTTTTGTTCATGCAATATGACTAACTGCATTATATTTTTGCAAAATTACAATCATTTTATAAACTCGCTGCCAATCTAAACGTAATAACGATCGTATTTTAAAGAAAAAATAGTTTTTTTTTTGTTTAATTAGATATTATAATATATTGGAGAAAACCCTCTAGAGCCAGCATTATATTTATATCAAGGGTCTTATTAACGACTGTCCCGAAATACTGGTTAAGGCATGGGCAAATCCCTTCATAACAATGGGGTAGCATTGACTACCCCAAAAGAAAAATAAACATTGCAACATTTGTATAGTTTTGAATACAGCTACCCCATTAATATATTACTTGGTTACACCAAACAATTTTGTTGGTTGAAAGAGAGATTATTTTAAAAAAATACTTATAATTTATTTATTTTAATAAATTTGACTTGTTTAAACTTGATAGAGTACAACTTTTATAAATAATTATTGTTAGATTTTATTTTCTTTGTTGTCGTTTCATTAAATATAAGTAAAAATTATTGTAAATTTATTTTACTTATTAATTAAGTTTAATATATTAATTTTTAAAATATATTTCATTTCTTTTTTATATTTGACCCCTTCGTAAAAATTGTGCTAGCTTCGCCGCTTTGTTAAAAAATCCAAAAATAGAAATATTATCTTGAAAATATAAACTATTACTTTTGACCAATTAATTATTATATCACTTTTTAATAAAATCTTACTTTAAAAGAAGTAAATATGTTCCAGATTACATGTTAACATTCTCTTTATATCAATACTGAAATAAATATGACTGTTGAACGATGAGTTACAAGTCTGAGTACGAGGCAGTGTCTAGCGACAGAATCGTGGGCCAAAAGACAGACTAAATTGAAAAAGACAACGTGGGACCCCCCATCCTAACATAAACGTTGCGTTACATGCATCTCGTGTGCTGTCACGACTGAACTACTAGCTCACTCTCTCGTTCCCAACTAACTTGCTACTTGCACGCAAACAGTCCATGCTTTTTTTCTCTCTCTCTCTTTTTTTCCAAGTCATTCACACTATTATTTTTTGTTTAGACCATTTCTCCATTTGTGTTTTTCATCCTTTTGAGGAGCCATGCTGATCTTGACAAGACATTCACACCATGTTGTTGATCATCAAGAAAATTATTATTTCCTTCGATTCTATTATAAGCAAAAAAACACATTTTTAAATTAATTGAATAATTGATATAAAAAGTTATTTTTAACGTATAAAAGTGACTAAAGGGAGTATTAAAATATCAACATGAAACCAGATCCGTTGTTAGATAGGGTGACAATAGTAATTTGTTGTATCAGACACTTTTTTTTTTTGGTAAAATGTTGTAACAGACACTATAGAGTGGAAATTATGCACTCGTCACATTTTTTTTTGTTAGATAAACTAGGTGGTATTTAACATGGGAAAGGGTAAAAATTTCCCACCATCAGAAAGTTAAATCAAACCATTAAATTAAGTAATGAATACATTTTTATCATGGACTCTTAACACTATATCTAACCACCCACCCTCTACAATCCATCTTCTTCCTTGCTTCCACCACTTCACTGGACCTTCCCTGTTAACAGCTTTGATGTTACCTCCAACACCACACAATAACATAAAATACCCATTTAATTGGATCTATCACTGCTCAACATCAATAAGTTCTGGAGTAGCAAATTGACGTCCCTGTTCCTCAGGACTTTTGTGTTTTGATGAAGATCTACATATACAAATAACATAAAATGATAAATAATTTCCAAACTTGATTGAATCTAAAAAAGTTAAAATCAAATCAACTAAAATTGAAGGCATGGATGGTAATGCTAATAAGCTTAATGGTTGATTGATTATACAAATAATTATATACATTTATTCCTTGCGTTCCATTTTATCTGCATCATAAGAGTTTTTAACAATTATATATTTAGATTAGATCAAATAAGAATTATTTAACCCATTTTCAGATGCAGTGGCCGTTTTTCATTTGTATCTTTGTTATCATTTTTTTTAAATGTCTAATTATGGAAAATGGAGTTTTAATGTTGGAACCATGGTAGAATGGTGAGTTTTTATTTGGCTTAATTGCAGTTTTAACCCCTTAACTTTCTCAAAGTTGTGATTTTGGCCCTCTATGAAAAAAACTACAAAACAGGCCCCTAAGTTTTGTACTTGTGGCAGTTTTGGCCCCCAAGGCTGATATTGACTCGGTCTACGCTGACGTGGCACCCTAAGTGAAGTGCCACATGTTATTTTTATTTTTTTTTTTGCCTCGGGGGGGGGGGCCAAAACTGTTTTGTTGTTTTTTTTCTTAGGGGACCAAAATCGCAACTTTGGAAAAATTAGGAGGCTAAAACTGCAATTAAGCCTTTTTATTTCCAATGTTTGGTTAGACCTAGGGGTGTAACGGTTCGGTTTGGATTGGTTTTCAGTCAAAAAAATGTCCGAACCGATGAAATCTTCATCGGTTTGGATTGGTTCGGTTTTCACTGTTTTTCAAAAAAAAATCAAACCAAACTAATCGATTTGGATTGGTTCGGTTGATCAGTTTATTTAAAAATACAATTAAAAAAATTCATATTCTCACAAAATAATTCATAGATCTTTGTATAATTGTATTTCATATTTTGTTTTTTCATGTTCTCTATTTTTTCAAACAACTTTTTATAATTAACCTTGCTCAATATTTCATACATATGATCCAAGATTCATTCATCCATCATTCTTCAAAAACCTCTTCATCAAACTCAAATATTTAATCATTCATGATCCATACATGCATCATTCATCAACAAACACAAAAAATCCAAAAAGAACATCCTAAAATTAAAACATAGTTAAAATAACAAATCCATGCAAATTGAAATTAAAATATTCTGAAATTTAAACATCATGAAATTAAATAAAAACATCCAAACTAAATCAATCCAATTCCAATGTGAATCGTCAACTGACGAGATGAGATGAAGATGAGAGAAAATGAATGAATGGATTAAAAAGTATTTTGTTCCTTTCAAAAAAAAAGTATTTTGTTTAATTTTGGGTCTAACCATAAGTTTGTGTGAGGTAGGATAATATTAGTAAAATAAGGAGTGTGGTTATCATTGGATTGGTTCATCGGTTTCACAGATCTCGAAATAAAAAACCATGAACCAAACCAAACTAGATCGGTATCAATTGGTTCGGATCAGTTTCAAACCGAACCAAATAAGGTCGGATATTTTTTCGGTTTGGACTTTCGGTTTCGTTGGTTTTGTCCGAACCACTTACACCCCTAGTTAGACCAGTTGATAGCGGAGAAGAGAGAAGGTTCAATGAGGTGGTGGAAGCAAGAAAGAAGATGGATTGTAGAGGGTGGGTGGTTAGATATAGTGTTGAGAGTCCATGATAAAAATGTGTTCATTACTTAATCTAATGGTTTGATTTAACTTTTCCATGGTGGAAAACTTTTACCCTTTCCCATGTTAAATGTCACCGATAAACTATGTAGTCCTTACTCCTTAAATTCTTCACAAGCAGCATTAAACGAAGAATCCTGCTCTTCTTCCAACAAAATTCACTAGCGCTCAACTGAACTTCTGAAAATACCCCTGTGTGAGTTAATTCACACAACGTTTTATCCAAAGAGGGTAAAAAGAAAATAAGTAGATTTAGTGAATTCGAATAAGTGTATCAATTATTCTATGAATTCTACTAATAAAATGAGATGTTATATGTATTAATTTTGTTCATTTCTTTTTATTTATATTTGCTTTTATTTTTATTTATATTTGCTTTTATTTTCTGATTTTGTATTTAATGAATAAATTCGAATAATATTAATTTAGTTCATTTCTGTTTATTTATTTTATATTTGCATTTATTTAATGAATAAATTCAAATAAATATTTATTTTATGTGAATAAATAAATTAGAATAACATAAATAAATATTAGAATAAAGTGAGCAAATGAATTAGCATAAAGTAAATAAATTAATTTGAATAAAGTAAATAAATTAATTAGAATAAAGTGAACAAATTAATTAGAATAAAAGTGAACAAATTAATTAGAATAAAGTAAATAAATAAATTTGAATAAAAGTGAACAAATTAATTAGAATAAATTTAACACTTGCGTTATTTAACTAGCACAGCGTTAGTTAAGTTGCGCAGATTTAATCGCTTGCATTACTTAACTAACACAAAGGTATTTTCGACATTTCAGTTGGCGCGAGCAAAACTTGTTGGGAGAAGAGCAGAATTCCTAAACGAAATATTGTAAGGATAAGAAATGGTGGGCTCTATTGTTACTATGGTGAAGTCCTCTCTATACAGGCATGATAAATTCCTTCATTGAATCTTTCATTGCATTGTATACATAATAATCAAGACAAAAGTCTGAACTAATTTGGTTTGAACATACCTTCTGCCGCAGACTCTCTCACCTTGCAAGTTTCATTCAAGACATTAAATTGGTTATTCAAAGGAGAGCAGATGTATAACAATTAACTACGTTTAACTTCCTACCTATGATCCAAATTTTCTTGACATTATTCAGCGGATTTCAATGAAACATTACTTTTTATCATGTGTCTAAAGAAAGCATAGGAATATAATGTTGCAGTTAAAAAATAAGTACAACAGGAAATAAAAGAATTGCTACAGGACAAAAATAGGAAAGTGTGTGCAATCACAACGCACTAAAACTAATACATGGAAATCTTCTTTAGAAAAAACTAATGCTACAGTATGTGAAAGTATTCCACTATAATTTGCAGTAGAAAAGCCGCAGTGTCTCCAGCATAATATAGAGAAACTAAGAGTGTACAACTCTACTTCGAACAGGATACATATAGCATCCAGTCATCCACGGAGAATAAGAAACATTTGAGCTTAAACTTATCTTTCAGGTGTTCTCTGTGATAATTACTGGTTTAATGTCTTCTGATATGCAACCTGCAGCAGCATTTAAAAAATATTAATATGTAAGGGTCAAGCTTACTCGAATTTGTTTTAAGAAGCCTATTGTTCAAGAACAAATAACCAATAATAGAAATTTATCAGTATAACTTGAACAAACATTGCAAGAGTAAAAGGCTTTTTCAACTTGGGTGCTTACAGATGTTGAAGTCTTCAGAAGCTCTCTTATCGCCATTGTCGCATAAGATGAAGAAGGAAGAGTAAAGGTCAACTTGAGAGCAGTATGGGAGTCTTGAGAGCTGGAGTCATGGACAGATTCATCATGTGGTAATATTACTTCCTTTGGAGCATCATCAGAGCTCTCTAATTGGCTAATGCAATCAAAGACTTTCTCCTTTTGCTCATTTAGGGCACGCACTGTATTGACAATTATAGGTTTAGACTTTCCAATTTTATCTAAATCTGTCTCTACCAATGGCTTATTACTATCAGTATATGTAAGTAATTCCCTGCAATTGCATCCATTCAAAGATATTATTCAACAAGTGGACTTCATGCAAAAAAAAAAAAAAGGTATAAATAATAGTTTATGCAATCAAGCAGAGGATTAAGTTAGGCATGTACCATTCAAAGTCAATTGGTTTCTGAAAAACCCTCCTGTAACTTCCAGTGACACTAGTGATCGAGAATTCCCTGATAAGAAGTAAAAATAAACTAGAGTAAGGTAAGTGGCAAAACAAACAAGAAAGGTAAAATAGACCATGAATGTAGAATCAGACTCGTTGAGATTTGAGACGAGGTTCTTATTACATACTTTGCATTATGCACGCTATCAGTTAAACTGATTCCATCCTGACCAGTAAAAACAAACATGTAACTAATTAGTAAAATAAATCATTTATGGGTCGAACGATGAGTAAAGCAGGTTGTGAAAAATGCTACGAAAGAACCATAAATATATGTGGAGCTAGCTGGAGTAAGAGAAGGATGAGAGGTACAAAGAGAGGAAGTAAAGAAGCTATGTCCTATACTGATGTTGTAACTAGAAATGCCAGTTCTAATAACCAACTCAACTACTGAATATTAATATTAATCACATCGATACAGTAGGATCTTCAGGTTGGTGTCTTACGGTATGTAATTTAGACTTTGTTTGGGTGTTAGGAGAGGAGGGAATGAGAGGGGAAGCCCCACCTTGTTTGAGAGTGTTTTTGGAGGGGAGGAGAGGGACTTATGATTAATATTTTCTTTGCTGAGAATATCATAAAAAAGGGAAAATGACTTGAGAAATTTTTCAAAGCCTTCCAAAACCTTAACAGAGTCCTCCCCCAATTTATTTTTTGAGTTCTCTAAAATTAGGGGGTTTCAATCTTTGTGGAGGAAAATAAATCCCCATGGGAAGTGGGGACTTTCCTCCCTTCCCCTCCCAATTCCTCCTCCCTTTTCCCTCAAACACTCCACTTCCAGTTCCCAAACAAACCCTTAAGGCATAGCTATAGCTATAACCTATAGCCAAATTTAAAAATCAACTTATTTCAATTTCAAGATCATTACTGATTTCATGGCAAAGGACTGTTTCCAGCATGACACGATAAAATGAAGCAGAGATAGAACAATTTTTTAATTTCTTCCAACATGAAATAAAATAATCTGCTTAAGAATCCCAAAATGCAAACCAATCTAATATCATAAAATAATCTGCTTAAGAATCCCAAAATGCAAACCAATCAAATATAACCTCAAATAATAGTTCAAAAGTGAACTAACACGACATTCAATCTTGGCTCCTTGGATATCATCATACACATACAAATATTAGTATGCTACAATTACAAGAGGTCAAACAGGTACGTACTTTACTTGTCAAATCATTATACACTTTGACAATATCATTGGTTGGATAAATTGACCGTGAACTGCAAGATCATAAATATAGAGCTAATCAAATAAATATATACATGTTGCCCCCCACCCCCCCAAACAAATTAATTAAATAAATAAACATCCACACATTATTTGATCAAACTTACCCTGGCATAGGAAGGATGACATCATCAATTGCATAACATTTTGAATTTAGATCTTCAGTGGTCACAGCCTGCCATATCAAGTAAACCCACTTTAAATTTTAAACCTTATTTGGAAAGAAGACCGTCCACACAACTTTGGCTGCTCCTAGTTGTGTGACTATTTTTTGTTCAAAATTCTCAATTGTTAATTTATCCTTCCCATTGTAGTACTCTACCTGGATTCTCCTAGAGTAAATTTATTTTTTGATTAAAAAAATCAAATTCAAACTTCACTACCTTCCAATGTTAATCAACAATGAATCAATTTCTTACACATAGAATTGTATGGAATTAATCCCCTCATCAAATAAAAATATGTAACTGTATAAAAAGGGCATTTTCAGACTTTTAGAACATTGACTACACACCTTCCAAGACATAATTACTATGTATGATTTCTTAAAAAGTGCCCTTAGGGACTTGTTAGCATTTTCCTTTCATTAATTGCTCACTCATCTCACTCACCATGCCAATTATTATTAATGAACAGGGATGCAGATAGAGAGATAAACTTATAGACTGTAAAGTTATAAAGGTAAAATTCTGCACACAGATAAATGCATAAAAGGTCTGCAATATGTAATTAAGAAGCACCGTCTGTTTCTTTATAAAAAAGTTGTAGCTGTTTTTAGTGGAATATATCGTGTGACATATTTGGAGACCATTGGGTATGCCTGGGTTCTTGGACTAGTTTCTGTTTACTCACTTTACTGGTTTTGGATGAAATATTGAAGCCAAATTTTTGTGGTCAAATGTCATCCATGCTACACTTTGTTGCTGGAACAAAATTATTGCATCTTCAACAACTCTTCTTTAATAACCGGCTTCTTTGGGATAAGATTGGAGTTTTGGCTTTCACATGGCGTAAAGCAGAGTCTTTTTTATAAGGCAATCTCTAATAGATACATTGACGGATTGGGTAGCTTTGATAAAAACTTGTTTGATGGTTAGGATAAATTAGAGAGGGATATGATAAGGTGGATAAAAATGAGATAGGATAAGTTTTTATCCTATTCTATGTTTAATGTGCACCAGATAGTAAATTAAATAGCATTAGATTATCATAACATGTGTTTGATTTTGAGCTGAACCAGATAATACTATAATATGATTAATTCTATGTTGTTAAAAGCGGCTAGAGCAGACACTATCTTATTTTCTCTGTTTCGATACTTCTTTGTGTCTCTGTAATTCAAGTTTATTCCTTTTTTGTTCTATTTCCAGCAGCTATGACACCTAATATTAATTAGGATGGAGATGGAATAGTTTAAAGGACAAGTATAGGAAGAGGGTTACATGTGATTTTTGTAAGATTGTTACTTACTACGGGAGAAATTTCTAGGGTCAAACAACATCAATTAGGAATAAAAGGAAGCTTGTAGTTGCACCCCAAACACCTGGGACATAAAATTGCTTTTGAAGTGGAAAAATGCCCTCTGAAGAGGTCACTTTTTCGGCTGCAAAGAGTACAAAAGGCCCTTTCTATTAAAAAACCACAGCTAACTTTGTGAAAATTTTTATCACTAAATTCCAACTCCTTATTAAGCATCGGAACTATCAACTCATGATAGCTTAAAGGCTTCAAATGTTTATGATATGGACCAGCAGTTTCAAACGTCAATTTGAAAATAGTCCTTGGATAAAATTAAAAAAAATAAAAAAAAAGATTCCACCCTTGGGATTTTGGATTGTTCATACTTTAGCCCTCACTTACACCAGTCAGCAGAATATGATGACATGTCACTAACACTGGAATTTTTTACTTTTTTCCATTTTTCTTTTAATCCATGTGGAAGACCACATCATTTAACCTTTCATACATACATACATGTATGTATGTATGTATGTAGGTGATTTGGTGTTAACTTTGTTGGCATTCGGTGGAAACCCGCTTCAAATATTGGTAATATAAAATAGGGAAATGATAAATGAACAACCCAATAGTTGTCCATACCATATTTTCATCTGGTAAAATGTACAAATCAATTTTTGTAATCATTTTTATTTGCTTGAGATGCGTGCCAGCCTTAATAGCTCAATGTAAGAGACATATGGTGTGTGGAAAGTTGTTGGCTTTTGGATGTCAATATAACACTACTCTATAAAATATAAGTAAAACTTTTATTTCAAAATGTCAATATAATATATTCTTTAAAAGGGTAAATGTCAAATATAATGTAATATCTTAGTAACAACATATATGTTGTTCTTTTTCAGCAGTAATTCATAGAATTTAGAAATCATATGCTATGAACGGTAGTGTGCATCTTGTCACCTAGGATAGAAATTTGTATGGTAGTTCTATTAATGTGTTGATTAAAAAAATCACAAAAAGAGAAAAACAAAAAATTTGTATTTTTCAAGGCTTACTCTTAGAAATCGTGGTTGAGCCTAACACAACCCCACAAAACCGACTTGTGAGGTGAGAATTGCCCCCACTTATAAACACATTGTCAGGCCATCAAATATCCGATGTGGGACTCTTAACACATCCCCTCACGACCAGCACTATTGGGCTTGGTCCGTGGACATACCACAGCCAAACAACACAAACCGTAAGGATCAGAGTTGTTGTGAAGTGAAATTTGTGAGATATTTTGTTATTCAAAACTATATAGGACAACGAGTCTACTGCACCATTGATATTTTGTTATTCACTACACACTTGATTACCAATATTTTCTCTTGCATCGTTGAAGGTTTTACGATTCGATCTCACAAATTTCCCTTCACAATAACTCTCTAATCATTGTGATTCGTGTTGTGAGGTTGTGGTATCAGTCTATCAGATTGATGTTGTTAGGGACAGCAATATAAATGGTTTTCATGGATTATGTAAGCCTTGGAAAATAATATTTTTTTGTTTTTCGGATTCTGTGATTTTTTTTAATCGACGCGTTGTTGTTTGTAACTACCAAACAAATTTCTATACAGGGAGACAAGATACACGCTACCGTTCATTGCACTATGTATTCTACTTTCTATGAAATGTTGAAAGAGAACAACATATATGTTGTTACAATATATTTTATTATATTATATTATATTATATTTGACATTTACCTTTTTAAAAAATATATTAGCTGACCCCACTTAGTGGGATAAGGCTTGGTTGTTGTTGGTGTTGTAAAGAATATATTTATTATATTGACATTTTGAATTAAAAGTTTTACTTATATTTTATATTACCAATATTTGAAGCGATTTCCATCAAATGCCGACAAAGTTAACACCAAATC
>Ga0228710_1000880_pt1 | contig 42181 bp, 31 predicted proteins | sample MedpolnodulmetaG_FD_177995 | JGI IMG/M metagenome (GOLD analysis project Ga0228710, IMG submission 177995) | Root nodule microbial communities from Medicago polymorpha collected in Santa Monica, California, United States - pink nodules | ecosystem: Host-associated > Plants > Roots > Nodule... | reverse complement strand
CACTTTCTGGATCTTGTGATATTCATCTTACTCAGTTACCTCCAAAAGTGATTATGGGAGACACAGTGAGAATCAAAATCACGCAGAAAGAATATGAATATGGCATTGCTGATTGCAGAACAAATCTCCATGGCAGAGTTACTCTTAACAAAGGTGATACTCCTTTAACTACACAAGCTTTGAAATTGAAATTAAGTAGTTTTTGGCCAAATCTGCTTAACTGGACCATGATTCCTTTGGAAAAGGGTTTCTTTGAATCCAAATTTGGTTCAATTGAGGATATGAGGAAGATTTGGGCATTTGGTGTTGTTAATTTGACACCTGGTATTCTTAGATTCTACTGTTGGTCTAGGGATTTCAAGCCATATAATCAAGCTCAATCTCATGCTCAAGTTTGGGTTAGATTGATGCAGTTTCCCCAGGAGTATTGGAGAAAGTAGACTCTTTTTGAGATTGCATTGGGTCTAGGTACTCCTTTAACCATTGATGAATCAAATCTTTCTAGGCGCTTTGGTCTATTTTCTAAGATGCTTGTTGATGTTGATCTTTCTAGCAAGCTATTTGAGACTATTATGGTAGAAAGAGAGGGTCATGCTCTCTCTATCAATGTGCAATATGAGAAGCTACCTCCTTTTTGTGCTCAATGCAAGATCATGGGACATTCAATTCAAACCTGTAAGAAGATCCTGATAGATGATTCCATAGCGGTGTAGAAAAAATCTCAGCGTGATTTGAAGACTAACAAGCAGTTTCATGATTCTTTGTTAGGGAAAAAGCCAACTCAAACCACTGAAAGACCTCTGATACCTCAAATACTTCAGACTAAACCTATTACTATCAATTCTAATGTTCCAAATACTGAGATTGTGAACTCTGAATATGTGGTTATGAGTATGGAGCAGTGAAGGGCCAAAGATGATGTGGCTGTTCCAGCAATCATGCAAGATCTGTCACAAGATCTTACTTTGGCTCTACATAACTCTTTCACTATTCTTATTGAAGAGTTGGATATCCCTGCTGGGGAGGCATCTTTGGCTGAGCAGGAACACATCATGGCTGAACAGGTTGACAGTATGGTTAAGGAACATTCTCTAAGTAACACTAGTTTTGGTGTTCAATTAGCTTCAAATAGTACTGATGGCATAAATACCCAGTTGATAGTTTCTGAAATTCAGCCAACTCTTTCTAGCAATGTAGCAGCTATAAAAAGTGTGGAAATTCTAAAAGAAAATTGGGGTGATTTAGCCTCTGATTCTGATGAGCAATCTTTGGCACATGTCTCTGGTTGTGCTATGCCTCAGCCTATCACTACTTACCACACCTATCTATCAGCAGACAAGCTTCCTGTTTTGAAGCCTCTAGTGCATACTGCAGTTGTTTGTTCTTCTGAAGCTCAGAGAAGTGTGGACATTTTACGAAAGTTTTGGGGGGATTATACCAATAAGGAGCCTGAGTTTAGCCTTGTTTGTGCATCAACAACTAGAAACAAAAAGCAAAAGAAGCAGACAAATAGACAAGTTTCACCAATAAGCACAAGTAGTGAGCACATACAAACTCGTTCTAAAAAGGGTGTTATAAAAAGCAATCCCAAATATTGTGATTAGAGGAATAGGAAGGTTTGATACTCATATATTTTGCATAACAAATGCTATGTCAGATTAGAATTCTTTAGGGGTATGTGCACCCCCTTGCTTTACATGGCAGGCTACTCTTTGTTTTTGTTGCTACAAGATAGCCTTTGGCTTCATCTCTCTTTTTGTGTAAACAGGTTCAAGCCTTAATCCTGGTTTGCATTTTATTTTCATTGCTTTGATAAAAAAAATCAAAAACATTTGCATTTCTAGCACACCAAATACTCCACATGGTAATAGGAATCACAACAATGCCAAACTTGTCAACACTATCATGGGACCACACGAATATCGAGTTATCATTCTCAAGTAAACCGAAATTAGGACCGACCATCAAGTTCCATATAGCTTTTGCTCGGTTGCAAATAAACAAACAATCGATCAAGGTCTCGGGTTCATTATCACAAATAAGACAAACGGAGTCTAATGGGATACCTCGATGATTCAATTAGTTCGTGTTGGGATTGCAAGATGCATCACTTGCCAAATGAAGAATTGAATGTTGGCTGGGATTTTCCATACCCAATTCCAAGAATCTCTAGGTAAGAGAGGAACTGTCTCTTCATCATTCAACCAATTATATGCAGATTTTGCCGAGTAGGCACCAGAGACACAATTATTCTAGTTATCAGTGACATCATCCACCATACTGTTTTCTTTGTTTGACATAACTAAAAAACAATATATTTTTTTTAATTACTAACATATCAAAATCAATTTTACATTCCTAAACTTAATTTAAACATCTTCAAACTATAACCAAAACATACATATGATTATTGGCATATAAGTGAGTTGTTTAGTAAGAACCCACATAGCAGCACTTAAGCAACAAATTTGATTGTTCGTATGATTATAGATTAATATCATATATGATATTAAAGTAAAATTGAATTGATTCAAAGGGCCATTTAAGCAAGTAGTCAGATGTTTGATCTCTGACTATTGCATATGAAGAACCCACCTTGTATGCTTTATATGTTCTCCGATAGAGATTAGTCGGTGGAAACTTCATACCTCTAATATGCTAGAAAAAAAAGGCCACATCGTTAAAGTTCTTGGATGGTTATATATATACGCGTGCTTTGCGAATGTAATAATATATTTTGTTTTTCAGGGTGATTCTTCTTTAGAGAATTGAGCCTATGCCCCACATTATGCATGATAGTGAATATTGAAATTGTATTGGAGATTCACATTGCAAGACACCCTCTTAGATGTATATACGTGCTTAGACAACATTATCTTACGAACTAAGTTTGAGAGTGAAATTGTTTAACACATTTGAGTGATTTTTTGGTTCACCGATTATTTTTATAGAGATCATCACATACTAATAAGCAGCTTTGGAGGAAAAAATGTTGAAGAGAGAAGAAGAGTTGATTAGAGAGATAGAAAGTGGACTGAGAGGATCTAAACCCTGCAAAATAAATAGGTGATCATGCTGCTCATATCATAGCAATGCAGATGGAAAATACTGCATCTTGTAAGATAATTGATGAATTAATGACAGGGATTATAGCATCACTGAAGATGGAAGAAGCAAAGAAGAAGGGACAATTCAAAAGAAACCAACAATAGTAATGGCTATTAAAGGTGGTGAAATAGCTTTTGACTTTTGCTGGTAGCTTATAACTTAATACAACATATAAATCAGTTATCAACCAATTGATGTTTTGTGTGCATGTTCAACTAACTAATGGACTAGATATTAATTTTTGTGCATCCATATCAGTTGTTGGAACTTGCAAAAATATCAGCTGTGCAGATATACCCTGCTACAGCAAAGAAATGTTGTAATATATTGGCCACCTTAACTTAAGGGTCAAGGGACTATTGCAGTTTTACTAGCATATAAATTGTTTCACTATCATCTATGAGTTGTGTTGAGGAATCAATGGTTGAATGAGGGAAGGATTGTAAATATTTTCTTTCAGATGATTCTCAGGCTCAATGGGGACTATGTACTCCTCATCAGACTTAGTTTCTTGACTTCTTCCCCAGACAACAAGGTATAAGCCAGATATGATTAAGAAAGCTCCTACAATCCTGCACCTCAAAATTGAAAACAATAAGATATCTATAGCACTAGATAAGACATTAACAAAGCTTCTAAAGTGAATAGGCGAATTTGCAATTATATCCCTGAATTCGTAAAATTTCATTAAAATGATCCCTCTATAGACTTCTATCGTTAGAGTTAGAGGTTATGACATGACACATTAATTAGACATATCACATTGCGCGTCGATCCCACATCAATGTCAACTCATTACGGAGAAATTCGCTGAGGAAATTTAGGTCATCTTTGAGAAAAATTGTCACTAATTGCATTTGTGTATGAACTACCTAAATTTCACCGACAAATCAGTGCCTGCCCTGTATGGTGGTATTGAAGTGGGAACAATGTGAAGGGGCTGCATATGCGATTAACATGTCATGCCATAGTCCCTAACAGTAAAAGTTCATAGTGTGACTATTTTGACCGACACTTCACAATTTCAGCAAATTATTTGTCAATTAGCAAAAATCGAAACAATTTTCACCAACACTAACAATTTTGAGTATCAATTTGCATATTCACTCATATTTTTCCATGCTCAAAATTTTATGAAACAAACTGAAATTGAAGTAACTTGGATTATAAGAACATACCCTCCCAAGAAGAATTCTTCACCAAAAGCAATGGATGCTATCAAAGCTACAAGTAATGTTTGTAAGGGAAGATAAATTGAAGCAAGAACCGGTCCTCCTTTGCTAATAGTCCATATTTGTATTGCTGCTGCAAGCCCTGAAATCACCAGTCCCTGATACAAACCACCCTATTCTGTCATCTTAATATATAGTTAAAATGAGTTCTATAGATGTCAAATTTAAAGTCACTAATCATGATTCCCTATTAAGGCTGCACTTGGAAAAGCTTATTTGAACTTTTCTTATGACATAAGCTCGTTCACAAGTGTTTGGAAGAGCATATGAAATTATCGTATGATATGTCCATAAACCATTGTCAGGTTATGTAGAGTTTACCCCAGCATTCTCTTCGCTGATAAAAAAGAACTTATACGTAAACTCTTGTATGATAAGTGCTTAATGAAGTAATTGAGATTGATTTACAAACCGAGTACAAAATACTGTAGGCCTCTTCAATGGAATTGAGCTGCCAAGCTTTGGGATCCTTCTCAAGAAAGGCTGCAATTGTCCCAAACTGCACAATACCAAAGAAGCAAGTAAAAGCAGAAACTGTGAGTTGTGCCAAGTACTTTTTCAGAACAAATGCTTGCATCACAATCCAACCAGACCAACACAAACAATGACCAAAGAGAAGGATGCCACCCAAGTTCAAGTTTTTCCCATTGGCATCCTCAAATGCAGACAAGAAAAATTGTCCTTGATGTAGTGCTAAATGTGGAGCATAAATGGTAGGTCCCTTGTAAAGGGTAATGATTGAAGCTCCTCCAACAGAAGCAAGCACTCCAAGAACCTTAGCCATACCATTTATCCTATTTAAGTGCAAGCTCTCATATCTGCACTTCGCATACATAATTGAACAAGTTTATGAATATTTCATCAAAAAAGGTCTGAACTTTAAGCTCTAGAGATAAAGGGTTACAGCTTGCCTTAATATCACAGCCATGAGAAAGGTAAGGGCTGGAACAGAATTTTGCATGGCAGAAGCAAATGTTGGTGATGTGTTGTCCAAACCCAAAAGGTAAAATCCTTCTTTCATTGTTATTCTGTCAGAAGTAGCATTTTAAGTTACACAATCATGTTTTTTTAATTTAGTACATGTCTGAATTGACGGCGATTTGGTAGAATCATGGTGCACCACCGTGATTTTGACAAAAGTTACACTGTGGAGCTTCAACGAAATCTATTATACCGTAACTTTGTCAAACTCGTCAACAATCCAAACATGCACTCAGTGATGAATGGAGTGGTTTCATGAAAAGAGAATGTACCCAACAAGTCCAAGTAGGAAAAATTGTACCAAACAATAACTGGTTATTCGCGGCCTGTCTTTCCTTACAAAGAGGTAAACATATAAAAACAAAGAACAAAAAAGTGAGATGATTGAACTCTATAATCAATGGTTTCTATATAGTACTTATTTGCTATAGGTAAAGTAGAAAGTACATGTATATACTTTTCTGTGAAATATGCAAGAGGGGCAAGAAGAATGAAAGCAGTGATGTTTCTATAGACAGGAAAAACAAGCTTGCTGACTCCTGTATTAAGTGCAATTCTGAGAAATATATGATTTCCTGCATGACAAAATTGTAAGAAAGTTAAAGCTATGTGAAGCTTAGCTCGTTCAGAAACCATGTTCTTTTGAATTGTGTTTTGTTTGCAGGTACTGTTGATATGGATCCACTTAGAGAAGTAGATGTTGACCAAGAGAAAATTGGGAAAATAATATCTGCTGAAAGATAGAGAGATCTATTCTAATTGTGGAAATTAAAATGATAAAAACAAAAAGACAAGTTTGATATGTTTTTTAAGGATTGTGTGTGATTATGAACTACTAGTATTATTGTCGTTATCTGATTGGATCTCAAATTTTTATATTCTTCTATGATGTCTTTGGAAATAATACGCCTCTCCCGTTTTTTAAATTAATTATATGGTTCTTGGTAAATCAAGAGAAGGTTGCTTCTCTGCCAAATTTACATAGAATCCAATCATGCACTAAATCTAGCAATAATGGAGAAGAAATGTTCAAAACTTTAACCAACACAAATGCTTTGATTTAACAGTTTTTCAAAACCAAATACTATCTTAAAAGATCTTTGTTGGAAGCTCAATTGGGCCACAATCAAAACAACTAGTAATAGAGAAGCATGCATTTGGAGTTCTTAATAATTAATTAGACTTGGCAATTCTAGTGCATAAGCAATGTGTTTTTTTTCCTCCAAACAAACTCAATTCATTTCATAAATGAATCTTGCATTCTAAATAATGAGTTAAATACTAAAAATTTAGTCATTAATCTAAGAAGTGGCCATCATAGCAAGTGTATCAACAACCATATTCATTTGTTTTTCAATAATCTTCACCACTAGGTTTGAATCAGAAGATAAAAGATCCAAGAGTATGACTTTGAACATAAATTATAGGTCTAACATTTGAGTTTAGGAAAACCTTAATTCTTTTTTTACATATCCTTATCAAGATATGCAAACCTCAATCAAAATAGTCGCTCATGATTATAATTTTGATGATCAATTTACCTTTTAACTCTACATAAAACTCACACAACATACATATTATCCATGGACAAATTATTTTACATGACTAACATTCTTACCAATTTACATATGACATGAGCCAGTATATCTTTGCGTTTAGTTCTATAGTGATGATAATTGATTTTAATTAAAAATGAATTTACGTTAAATGAAATGAAGTAAAGATAGTGAAAATAAAATTATATTCGGTAGGAAATCCAAAATGGTAGAAATCAATTATAGAATGAAAAACATGATCATACAAAACCAAAATCAATTGAAATTCTTTTACAATTTACAATGAGAATCCAAAAGATGCACTTGAACGAAGGTCCTAAAAAAAACATTTTGAAACAGTAATTTTCACCACTGTATTGGCCAATAGAAGAAAAACAAAATTAAGACACCAAAGTGAAGTAGTGTGTGTCTGTTGTATTGAATGTTAAGCTAAGGAAAATCAGAGAAAGGTGAATCCCATTGCACACAGAAATCATGAGGAAACGTGATTTGGCTATTCTTATGCTTTCCGCTTTCGCTATTTTCTTCTCTCTTCAGGTATAAGTACCCTTTAACCCTTTCACTCTAAAACCCTAACACCCTGATTAATCAAAATCATCCAATTTCAATTTGTTTGTTAATTTCATCGTCTATTTCAATTCAATTCAGCAAGATGGTGGTGTTTCTTTCAAAGACGCATGGATGCACCTTACCGATGAATACCCAATCAAATACGAAGCTGAACGCCTTCCTCCGCCCCTTGTCGCCGATCTCAACGGTGACGGCAAGAAAGAAGTTCTCGTAGCTACCCACGATGCCAAAATTCAGGTTCTTTCATTTCCCCCCTTTTTTTTTATTCACCTGTAAAATTCCATGCTTTATTTGGTTTCCTTCACAATTCCACATCAATGTATGCAATTTTACAATTGGCCATTGTCAAAAAAATCATTTTTTTTTGAATGAATTGATTCTGTACACTTTATTCAGGTAAAGTGATTTATGTTTTGATACATTTATGTAAAAGTGAATTGAACAGGTGAAAATCAATTTTAGAATTAGAAGCTATAATTTCTAGCTTCAAGTAGAATGTAGAATCAATTTTGGATCATTCAAAATTGGAACCGAACATAAACAAAGTAGGGACTAAATTGATGGATTTTATATACTTTAAAGATTACTTATCATATTTATATAGTTTAGGGACTAGATTGATGGTACAAGTAATATAGTTGCAACTGGATATTTTATTTATGATGGGTGTTGTAGATTTTGGAGCCACATAGTAGGCGTGTTGATGAAGGATTCAGTGAGGCACGTGTGTTAGCGGAGGTGTCTCTGTTGCCTGACAAAGTGCGTGTCATGTCTGGGAGACGACCTGTTGCTATGGCTACTGGCTTTATTGACCGCCATAGAATTGGACAACCACATAAGCAGGTTTTGGTTGTAGTAACGTCGGGTTGGTTTGTAATGTGTTTTGATTCCAACCTCCAAAAGTTGTGGGAAAATAATTTGCAGGTATGATGTTTATGTTGTGCCATGTTTCAGTTGATAGAATTTTCAGTTAAACATTTTCATCATCTTGTTATCTTTTAGTTTACCAACTGTTTTAGTGGTTGTTAACAGGAGGATTTTCCCCATAATGCTCACCACAGGGAAGTTTCAATATCTATAAGCAATTATACTCTCAAGCATGGAGATACAGGATTGATCATTGTTGGTGGGAGAATGGAAATGCAGCCTCATGTATGTGTCACTTTCCTTCTTGTTTTCTGGTTTGTTATTCTTTTTAGCAGACTATGTGTGTCTGTGTTCTATCTGCTGATGGAAAAACTCAGAATTTAATGTGGACGGTGTTTACCATCTTTTATGAAAGCGAAAACTCTCAACTTCATGAGTGGCATAAGATTCTGGCTATCTTGTTTTCTTGGAAGTGATGAAAATGAATGTTCCTGAGTAATTTTATTTGATAAAGTATGATAGTAATGTGAGGGTTTGCTGCTGCTTCTCGAGTTTCAGAAATTTTTATTTGTTATTTGATTCTTTCTATGGTAATGATTTTGGAATTGTTTATCTTTGGAATTATTGGCATTATCTTCTAATCTGATGGTTCTGTTGGCTTATGTTGATTGCTTTCCATTTTCAGATTTTTATGGACCCTTTTGAAGAAATGGGAATGGGAGCTAGATTTGCTGAGCAGCATCGAAGAAGTGCTACTGAAAAGGAGGTATAGATACGTTTCTAGTTGATGCTTAATTTTATGCCCATTTTTTTACTATCTGTAGCATGCTAATTTTGGGTTAAACTTTGAGACACTATTTGCTTTATTTACTTCACTTTAATTTTGGGTCTTCAAGGTTGACCTTATTTTATGCTCCTAAACAGTCAATTCAAATTCCTATTTTGATATAAATAGATAATATAAAAGTTCACCATGTCTTGGCATGATAAAGCCAATAAATAAAATCTGTGCACCTTGCAGTAAGTAGTCTATAAATCTGGACCTTCATGATCAGGTAGCTAATAAACAGGAGACAGTTTCACTCGTTTTGTTTAGATTTTTCTTTTTACAAAAAAATGTATCAGGTGATTTTAGTTTTCTTCCCATTTTAAGGTTGAAGACTTTAACAGTTTATTGTGTTCCTTTTTCTGGATAGGCTGCTGAAAACACCGGAACTGTGGATTTACGCCATTTTGCATTTTATGCATTTGCTGGTCGATCAGGTGTAGAACGATGGAGCAGAAAAACTGAGGTGGTGTTCTTTTTTTTGTCTTCAGTGCGCTCTATTATTTGGGTGTTGTCAACATGCAAATATGAAACAATTATTATTTTTTAATTTAAAAATGCATTTTCTTGTTTTTTAAAAGAGCTGTCTTTTCTATCTGGAAATTCATTAGGTGATTAAGTGAACTTTCTCTGTCCTCCCTCTCTGTACATAACTTTATTTAGGGGGTAGCAACTTAGTTCTAGACAGTATGTTTTGTCCTGCAACAAACATGAAAACTGAAGAAAAGTTATATAGTTAAGCTCACAAAGTTAAGAACATAATGAGTTAGAGCCTAAATGTCAATAATAGATTATAAATTATACCTTTGAAGATATTGGAGTCTTGTTGTAAGCATCTGCACTTGGATTTTAACGCACTGGTGCACAAATATGTATTTTTTGAAAAGAAATTCCATCAAACAAATGGAACCACCTCCCAACCAGCATAAACTTTAGTCTTTTCTGTCTTTGGGTGGTAGTACCAGATAGATGTTTTACAGTCAACATAGCGGTCCAGTTTGATTGAATATGTGATTTACGCTAGTCCGACATTTATTTTGTTAAATGATCTTGTGTATCCTTATCCTTTTTCTTTTCTAATTGCTAGTATTGTGATTTAATTGTTTAGAACATCGAAGCAGCAGCTTCTTCAGACGCATCACAGTTAATTCCACAGCATAACTACAAACTTGATGTTCATGCTTTGAATAGACGTCAACCTGGAGAGGTACTTAGCTATAGCTGTTCAATTTAATCCTAAATTCCCAATGGTATAATGAATTGATGGAATATGGTAAATTGGAGTGGCATAAAATACCATTCCATCCTTTTTAAGTAGGGAAATCATTGCTTTTCTTTTTCATACATCCATTTTATTCTAATCTAGAAATTTGCATGTTGATTTTAATGTTCTCCCCTTTAGCTCAATGTTCTGGTTTTGTTATATGTAAGTAATACCATAATTTCAGATTTATTACTTTTTCCATTCCTTTCCTCATCAATCTTAAGTAATACCGTAGACTAGATTCCTAGTCATATCTTAATGTTATTCACCTTTTCTCTTCAAATGATCAATCACTAAAACAAATATTTGTTTGTTAATATGGAGTTTACTATGAGAACTCTAGTATAACAGTACTCATCCAAATCTACTTGAGTAACTTGGTCAACTCCTTCCCTTGTGTGTGGAAATAGCAGCATGTGCACATAAAGGAGTGTTTCAGTCAAGTTTAATATGGGTTTTTCTATCATGTGCAAATTTGCACATGTTATGAAGTTCAAAATAGAAATTTTGTATTGGAATTTATACATTTAATATTAAATATAAAGCTTTTGAATAAATAATTGTTGTTTTCCAAGAAAAAGTTACTACTATTAGTTGTTTTAACATGTGCAATGTTGCACATGTTAGACAAACCCATTTAATATTATTGTGAAACCTTTGTATATGTTTATACCAAAAGATAGCTTCCTGTGACATGTGAAATTATAGTTTGAATGCAGGGAATTCAGAGAATCAATCCTGGGAGTTATGCCACATCAATGGGTACACTCTATTTTCAACCTTGATTAACATTTGGTACTAAAGCATAATCTCAAATGCCATGGTTAACTGATATTAGATACATGCATTCATCAGGATAGGAGAGAAGATACTTTATTGAAGTTGGTTCACTTCAAGCGGCATAAGAGGAAAACATTGAAGGAAACACCTGGAAAGACTATAAATTACCCTTTCGACAAGCCTGAGGAAAACCATCCACCAGGGAAGGACTCAACCAAAAAAATTTCAAACATAATTGGGAAAGCAGCAAATTTTGCTGGTTCAGCAAAATCCAAGAAGGTAATTAGAAACCATGTCATGCAACTGCTAACATTTCTTTCAATTGTTGATATAATGATAATTAGTTTTAAGATGGCTACAACTGGACAACTCAAAAATTCTTTTCCAAACACGATTTCAGCTACAAGCTTTTGTTGTCTTTATCCAGTAACAGAGCTGTCTGTTTACTTTCTAACTGCTGCATGTCCAATTTTTTGTTATGATAACTATTGCTCAGCATTTTTAATTTTTTTTTTAACTAAGCACTGGTCAGATATCTCATGGTCAGATAAACCATCTCACTTGTTATATTTGTATTTGTTCTTAAAGATTTAAGTCTGGCTACATTTTTTATTTCTCCTCTAAATTTTTTGAATCCTGAATTTAGGGAGCCAAGATATTTTATGTTATAAAAATATTGATTAATAATAAATATGCAGTTCTCCCCATTGTCATGTTAATTTGGTAGATAGAAATTATTAGGTTACATGGTAGGGCTGAGGATGTGTTAATGGGCTCAAGTAAATGAGTGAGAGGCCCATTATTTGGAGGGTGTATGAACGTTGGAAGAAGAGAGGAGAGAAGGGACTAAGGGGGCTGCCTAGCTGGCAGTTAGTTAGTAGTGGAAGGAATATATGGGGAGGTAGCACGAGGGAATGATTAGTATGAGGAGGGATTGAATATCTTTCTTCTGAGGAGCTGTGGCTCTAGTTTATCCATCATAGTGATTTCATGGCTATTCTAGTTTAGCCAGGCTTTGGGGGTAGTGATCATTTCTTTTTTTGGGGGGTGGGGGTGGGTGGTTGAAATGGAGAAGAGCCTCAGGGGTTTTGTGCGATAAGAAAGTACCACATAAGTTGAAAGGAAAGTTCTATCGGCCAGCAGTCAGACCGGCGTTGTTGTATGGTACGGAGTGTTGGGCGGTTAAGAGTCAACACGAGAATCAAGTAAGTGTAGCAGAGATGAGGATGTTGCGCTGGATGAGTGGTAAGACTAGACATGATAGGATTAGGAATGACACCATTAGAGAGAGAGTGGGGGTAGCACCTATAGTAGAAAAGTTGGTAGAAAATAGGCTTAGATGGTTTGGGCATGTAGAGAGAAGACCCGTAGATGCCGTGGTCAGAAGAGTAGATCAAATGGAGAAACCATTAGAAAAGATTTAGAGGTCAATGAGTTGGATCCAAATTTGGTTTATGATAGAACACTATGGCGCCATTTGATCCATGTAGCCGACCCCACTTAGTGGGATAAGGCTTGGTTGTTGTTGTTGTTGTTGGGGGTGGGTGGGTTCATATGGTGCAGATATTGGGCAAATGTGTGGTTGGCTTCTGCATATCGGCACTTATGCAGTCTTGGATACATATTTGTTGGGGCTAGGAGAGGTCATGGAAATAAGACTCTAATGCTTTAAATTGACGAGAATTTGCTTTTTTCACCTTTCACTGGCAAACATATGGGTTAAACTGGTAGATGTTTAGCGTGTTCAAGTACAAGCTGTGTTCCCATAGATGAAGTACTTCATGTTTGGGGAGTTTGATGGTTAAACTACCTATTTGTTTGTTTAGATGAATTTTGAATTCCCTCTTCTAATAATTTTAGTGCTTCCAAAGATTATAATGCATATAAAACAATTTGAGGATTATCTTGTTCTTAGGTTAAGGTACTTTATGAAACATGGCATGTACGGTGTGCCAAAGCAATAACTTGGTGGAAAACAGTTTTTTTCTAACTGTGGAAAGCATAACATGTCTAAGCTTGTTAAATATACTTAATTGATGGTTTTTGTCATTAAAGTAATCTCTTTGCATACATTTTTATGTTCTCATGTTATTGCTTAATCGGAAAGGGGTTCTATAAAATGTATGGCATTTTATGGGATTCCGAGAAGCCTTTTTCTTTTTTTACCAGGGTGGGGGGTTTGCACTATTTGTCATAATGATTTTTCTTTTGGAATGCAGCATCCACCATACGTTCCCACCATAACCAACTATACTAAGGTTTGGTGGGTTCCTAATGTTGTCGTGGCTCATCTAAAGGAGGGGATAGAAGCTCTTCATTTGGCATCTGGTCGAACACTGTGTAAGGTAAATATAAAGCCACTGATTAACTTGAAAATCAAAATACAAAAAAAAAAAAAAAAGAGATTATAAGTAGTTGTACAACATTAGATCCTGTGGTTGTAGATTTGTAGTATTAAACTGCACTGGTTTCAGCCAAAATCTTATTTAGCTGTCACGTTACTTTTGAAATTTTTCGTATTCTGTGAAATAACACTTCTATTTATCTCAGCTTCACCTTCAGGAAGGTGGTCTACATGCTGATATTAATGGTGATGGAGTTCTGGATCATGTGCAGGTTCACTTTTTTTCCTTCACTTTTTTTTGATAAACAAACAAGGCAGATCTTTATTAATTTAGCATGATAATTGTTAACTTAATGGGGGATTTCCTCTGCCTGATGTCTGAAAGATTTATCTAATCAGGCTGTTGGAGGAAATGGTGCTGAGCAAACTGTAGTTAGTGGGTCCATGGATGTTCTACGTCCTTGTTGGGCTGTTGCAACGTCTGGCGTACCAGTACGGGAACAACTCTTCAATGTATCTATTTGTCATTATACCCATTTTAACTTATTCCAACACGGAGAACTTTATAGAGGCTTCAACCGAGGTTCAGATATGTCTTCTTTGGAGGTAGCAACACCCATTCTCATTCCTAGAAGTGATGGTCACAAGCACCGGAAGGGAAGCCATGGCGACGTTGTCTTCTTGACAAACCGGGGAGAGGTATCCTTTTTTTTTGTTCTGACTAAATCTGGTTGTGTAACATTTGATAGTTTGTTTGAGCACCAATCAAACAAACCTAGTTCTTCACTTTTGTTAACAAATTATTTCAAGTCTCGACTAATATATTTTGGTGGTATTTGTGAGATATTCTTTACCTCCGTACTAACTTTATGAAAATTGCTCCTTGCAGATAACTTCGTATACTCCTGGTTTGCATGGTCATGATGCTGTTTGGCAGTGGCAACAATCAACTGGTGTCACATGGTCAAATCTACCTTCCCCAGCAGGGATGATGGAAGGTGGTTTGGTGATTCCCACACTAAAGCCTTTTCCTTTGCGGTTGCACGACAATCATGAGATGATCCTTGCAGCTGGAGAACAAGAGGCTGTGGTAATATCACCCGGAGGTAGCATATTGGCTACAATTGAACTCCCTGGTCCACCTACACATGTATTGATCCGTGAAGACTTCTCGAATGACGGGCTCACTGACCTTATTCTCGTCACCTCTTCCGGAGTGTACGGCTTTGTCCAGACTCGACAACCCGGTGCTCTCTTCTTCAGTGTGCTGATCGGCTGTCTCATAGTTGTGATGGGAATTATATTCGTTACCCAGCACATAAATTCCATGAAAGGGAAGCCTCGTCCATCATCTGGTCCTAGGTGAAATGCATGACCTGAAATTTATACAAGATGAACTTTGCAGGCGCTTACAATGAAGCAGAAGACATAGCGGTTTGCGCATCCAATGGAGCTTCAAGATTGTTAAAAATGAATAGAATGTAAGGAGATTTTGAGGAGCTGTTGTACTGTCTAGGATGGATGATTGTAAAAATTTTAGACAGAAGTGACAGAATGTCCTTCATGAGGGAAACTTGATGACATTAACATAAGGAAACTATACTCTTTGCATATGTATCTGGCTGTTGTTTAGATGAAGTTATACTGCACATACTTGACAATTGTCACCTGTTCAGAATTAGTTGATACTTGATAGTTGATGCATAACAGAAACTCACCTAGGTCTTTACTCTTTTCTCAAAGGATTTTCTTTAGCCATTACACAATTCTTGAAAATACGACCATCGTTTGATTTGCTTCAGATTTTCTGTAGTTGTGTAAAACATTAAAATTAGCAGCCAACTTGCACCAATCTGTCTTGGTCGTTTTCACAATACACTTCTTAAAGTCAATTAAGAAATGAATTCCTGTTTCCATCAAGTTACCAATGTGGTTGATCCCATTATGCATCAAGTGTTATGTACATAATCCATGTTAAGTCTTTGACATCACCTTGAGTGTTTTAGCTATTGCTTTTCGTGCTTCGAGAAATGTTTCAAATAACCATCTGAATGATTCAATATTGCATCATATAATATTGCAAACCCAAAAATAAGTGTGCCACTATAATGGATAAAGCTTGAAAATAATGTGAGCGGTCGATCAGCGCGATTGGTGCAATGTTGGATTCTTTAACAACTGGTATTGAAAATATTGCATAAAGCTATCAAGTTCTCCATATACCTACCATCCTACAATGTCTTCTTGCTTGATGATTTTGACATCCAACCGTGTAAATACACGCTCCTGCATATGTGCTCATATTTTGCATTTGTTTATCCATTTCAATTTCATATGCTTGAACTTTACATATTTTATGATCGCATACTAGCATGTGTATTGTTGCTACAAGCTGTAAAATATGGCTATGGGTTTCCCCAAACTTTCCATTTCTTGTGCTAATCAAAATTCTGGTTTAGCACTCTATTCTTGCTCACAAGTTTTTGCAAATGGTGTCAATTTATTTCCTGTGCTTCTTACATCACAGTTGTAGTGTCGTTCCCTTTTACCCCATGGGACAGCCAACTAGAAATTTGCATCAATTAAAATTTTGATGTAAAAATATACTCTATTACATTATATAAACACAACCGATGATGTTTTTATGATTCATTTACTTTTTTCTGAAAAAAAATAGTCACAGGAATGCACAACTATTTTTGTGATATACCCTAATAATATCTCCAGAGAATTAGTAGTAACAATTTGTTTGAAAAAAAAAGTCTCGTCGGTTAATCTCTTGGAAAGACGTGCTTTTTTCAGATGATTCTTAACTAAAAATACACAATTTTTTTTAATTACAAGAATCTATAAGAAAATTATGGATTCCTTTAAATATTTAGGTATTAACCATATGAAAAACCTCTAGATATATGCACTTTAGTAAAACCCCAACAAATAATCACTTGTAGCACTATAGACAGCGACCGGGCACTTGATTTCTAAATCATCGTTACAGACAAAGACCCACATATTTTTGTTTTTTATCCTTAATTCTTGTCCTTTCAGTTTCCAGCATATAAACTCAATCTGCATGTCCACTTACAATCAAAATTTTCAAGTTACACAATTTTGAGATACAATCAAGATTTTCAAGTTACATAGAAAAAGAAAAGAAAACAAATATTTCCGTTCCTTCAATTGTTGCATTCTTGGTAACCCTACTTCTACCCCTCCACATTTTTTTTTACAGTATAATAAGTGTGATTGTGAAGTTAATTTTTTAAAAGCTGTTTTTTTTTTTTGACAATTTTTACAACTTGTGTTGATAATAAATATAAAATCCATAAAAATAAAATTAACCGATTTTCTTATACGAATTTAAATCATGTTCATCGTCCAAACCGTTTTAGCAAATATATCAGGGAACTTCTACGGTACACCTCATAAATTGAGGTGTACCGGTACTCTTGCTTTATAAATTTGTAATTAACGATTATTTTATGAAATAAAAAACTATTTGTCAATATTTATATTTTAGAAAACATTATTTTATTGTTTATAAGAATCATATTAAATTTTTAACATTTTCTCATTAAAAATAATCAATATTCTTTATTACAAGTAATAAAAATTAAAAAATAAATAAATTTTATTTCGTCGATGCTTTTGATAAATAAGATTTAATTATTATAATTGTCAATGACAGAAAATAATTATTTTTCTTCAAAAAAACAACTCATTTAGTCATTAATTTAACGATTTGGTGTACCAGTACACTCAAATTTTTAGGTGTACTATAGAATTTGCCAATATATCGTGTTAGCAAAATTAGTAGCATGTTTTGTTTTCACACAATCATTTCTAAATGCATAATACGTGCAAATAATCACACAATCATAATATAGTTTCCCTCCTAAAGATAATTGTTTAGTTCGATACACGTATATAGTTGTTAGCAGGATCGAAATGTTAGTGTCTGATCATTGTTGCTAACAAATACATCTCAAACATTTACCGATAAAAAAACATGCAAACATTTATTAAAAAATGTAAACATATTGGGTCATCTCAAGAGCAAATTCATCATTGCAATCGTCTCTCGAGCCATGTCTCCAAACATATAAAATTATTGATAAATTGAGGAAACGAGGAAAATATAAATTTTATTTATAACAGTGACACTAAAAACCATGTGAAATTCTATTTATGTGACATCTCTTTGACCTATATGTAAATGGGATAAATATTTTCGCTTCTTCTAATTTTATTTAAACTATTGTAATGACAATTTTATTTTATTTTGAATTAAAAAATAGTTAAATTCATTTATAACGGAGAACAATTCTACTGTAATACTAACAATATAAGTTAAATATTTATTTGGTTGTGATATATTTCAAAAATTTAATGATGATAAAATAAACAAACATATGATTAATCGCAATAGAATAACGAACCTCTCCTCTTTACGCTATATTATTATTATTATTATTATTATTATTATTATTATTATTATTATTATTATTATTATTATTATTATTATTATTATTATTATTATTATTATTATTATTATTATTATTATTATTATTATTATCTATACCTATAATAACAAATCACCTCTAAAAAAATTAATAATAATAATAAATCAACCCTTCCTTTTTCCTTCAAAAAAAAAAAAATCTACCCTTCCTTTTGTGAAAATAAATAAATTAATCTACCATTCCTTGATAACGCATGCTCAAGATCCCTTAAAAAAAACGCATGCTCAAAGATTGCGACATAGACATTCAATTTCACAGACAAAGCCTTGAACTTGCTTATTTCCACCAAAACACACACAAAAAAAATAAAGATTTTGAAGGAGGAGCTAGGGCCTGGGAGAGTAATCTCCAAGCATTCCAATGGGACCACCAGAAACCAGAATTGTTATGGCAGAGAGTTGAGGTGAGACCACCATTCCATAATGGTGAACTACCTAGGCTCCTATATATATGTCCTGGTCCTGGGGCTCACCCTATACTACTGCTTCAGCTGCAAACAGTACGAAAATACAATCCACCCCATTATTCTACAACAAGTTCTATAATATTTCATGGCCGTTATATTTGCTTTGGTGTTGTTTTGGCTTACAAAAATACATAGTGCATGTTAGGGTGTTACTTTGCAGTGCAGCGATGGCTCGCCATGATTCTAACAATCCCGCTGTGATACAAAACATACACTTAGTGAATATTTGGATTAATGGTAAATTTGGCAGAATCCTGGTGAACCATCGTGATTATGCAAAAGTTTCGCTCACTAATTCCAAATATGCACTTGGTGTTTGTTGAAATCCCAGTAATATCGAGATCTCGAAATTACTTAAGTATAGGTATAACATGCACAAACAAACAAAATTGTGTTGCAACTTGCTAGGTGTAATGCACGGCAAATGTGTCCGTCGGTCAATGTTCTCGCCACATATGCCCACATAAATTATCCTCTAGTGATGGTTTTTGCCCATCACTACAAATCAAGTTTCTTGTAGCGAGTGGATAAACCCACGGCGATATCAAACATGTACTATAAGTATATGTTTGCATTCACGGTAGATTGGAGAATCACATTGGATCACTGTAATTTTGACGAAAACTACACTTTGAATTTGAGCTTCAACAAAATGACAGCATTAGTGTAATTTTATTAGACTCATTGAAAATCCAAAACATGTACGTACTAAATCTATTCATACATCAGAGTACTTCATAATACTTATATGCTTCTTCCTTCAATTATAGTATGCTATTTAATTATGACAAACACGTGAACTGTTAAGTCTATTTCAAAGCGTGCATTACAAGTGGGGGTCTGCTTCCACAACCCTTTGAGCTTTATTATACATTAACAGTATATGTAGTTGTGGAAAGCCATGAATCACATTCACAGCACCAATGAAACTTCAAAGAATAGGGCTTGGAAGTAACCAACAAAGTTGCTTATGACTTGCGTGGCTGTTTGGTAGAGATTCCTAAGCCAGGGTCCAGCAACTAAAAGGAAGACTATGAAGTCAAGGTGAGTACTCACTCCTTTAAATGTTTTGTAGCTTATAGTCTTGAAACTTTGAATCTAAGTCATAGAAAAAGCTATATGTTTCATCTTTTTGTTTCAAAGAGTCTAGCACGCGACTCACACATACTAAGTGCAAAGACCGTAAATATTACAAGTTCAAACCTTTATCACATAGTATCAAATGTCTCTACAATCTTTTATCATCCTAGCACGACATAGAAGTACAATTGTATGTTTTTGTGCTCACACAAAAAAAACAAAAATTAGTGAAAGGCAGCTGCTGGGATACTTTTGAAATAGTTGAATTATTTGGTATGCTAACTAGGGTTGAATCAAAAGTTAGGGAGTACTACTAGTTAACATGGGATAAATAATTCGTTTTGAAAGTAAAAGCTTTATTTGAATGAATAGGGTTTGAAATAGTAAATATAGGCTCCAGAATTTATTAATAGGCCGGCTGAAATTAAATAATTTCCATGCTTTCATAGTGGTAGCTGGCAAAATATGTTATTGTACATTTGTACTTATTTATTATATTGAAATAAGGAAGAATAAGAATCCAAGGTAGAAGAAAATATTAAATTTAAGCCGTTGATCATATATGATATGATTCTTCAAAATCATCCACGATTAGTGAAGTGTTGTACTCTTGGGTAAGAAAGAATGAATCCAAAAATTTTTATTTCGATGAACTAATTTTTCTTTTTACCAACATGGACTTAGATATTGTAAAGTGAATAAATTTAAAATAAAAAAAATCAAGAATCATTATCGTACCAAAGAGATGATTTATTATGACGTGCTCATTTTAGAAGAGTGGATCTTTACCAACAATAGGACTTCATGAGCTGTTTTACAAGAAGGATAGAGTTACACCTCATGGTACTGGTACATCACTTTCCCAAATTCCCATCTACATCAACGATTAAAAAAATGCTTAACATCCGAAAATATCCAAAAAATTATCACTTTTAGTAAAAAGTTGATTTCTATAATAATAATAAGAAAACTAATAATAATAATGATGATAAAAAAATAATAAAAATGTCCAATATTATAATAAAATATGTCAAAAACAATATTAAGGGTTCGCATTTAGACCATTTTATAGAGGTACATATTATATGCAATCTATGTTTAGGAGCAAATTCATTTTTCAAAATGGTTATTATAATAAGTAGTATTACATGTTTTTTTTTGTTTGAAACATATAGTACTACATGTTAGAAGTAGTGATTGGTTAAAACAATTTTAGAAGTACCAACGGGAGGTTGAGTCTAAAGAAACTAGATTCCAACAATGTTGCGAAATAAAAATTGGAATTTCAAGTGGAATCTAAGGGAATGTTCCAAAAATAAGATTACCTCGACAAGATGGAATCTAAGGGAAAAAATAAAATAAAAATTGTGCTTAATTTACTTTTATTCAAAATCACATATAGCCTACTAAATTCTCATATTTCACCTTGAAGTAGGAGGCACACAAATGAATGCACATGTGTTGGGATGTGGTAGCTAAAAAATTTAGGAAAATTAAAATTTTAAGCAATTCAAATGTTTGAATTGAATCGATTCATTTTTAAATATTTTGTTTGAATAGAGTAACAATTCTTCTTTCTTAACTTTATTGGAATATCCTTTTGAAATATCAAAAGGTTGAGGAACTAATTTAAAAAATATGGAGTAAAAAAAATGAAAATACAGACCAATTTGAAAATTGTGAAGATAAATTTGCAAAATTTGAAAGTATTATAAAGACCAATTTGAGATTCATATATGTTAAAGTAATCAAGGAATTTCAAATTCTTAATTTTTACGTAGTATTTGAAATTTCCTAAATTTCGCTTTACCAAAATATTTCATAAAATCCATTTATCTTGAAAATTCTTCAAATTTAGTATCTAAACAATGAAATTTACATAGAATAACTTGAATTATTCTAAAAAATTACATTATCTCAAAAATTATTTCATCCAAATATACTCTTGATGTTAATATCGTGACTTAGGGACGGAGCTATTAAATTTAGGGGGATCAAGTTTGACAGTATAATTTAGTAAATAAAAATAAAATTTCAAATTAACAACTTATAAAAAATTTAAGATATTATAAGATAAATACAAGGTTAATATTGTCAAACAAATAGAAAAATAACATTTTCTTATAATAAATTATTATCCATGCTTGTTTATACTAGCATACTATTGTATTTTTTTAATCTTTGTATTTATATTTTACTCTTAATGTTACTATTTTACGAACTTTACGAAATTTAAAAGGCTTTTATAAAAGCCAACGATAGGATACTAGGGGGTGGGGAAAACCGTGATCTCTCTTGATCCCCCCCTAACTCCGTCCCTAACTTGACCATTGAGTGATGGATCGAGGAACATATGAAAATAGAGTATAGTTGTCTGGCCCATACTTATGAGGTATTTATTGTCATTACTTATTTAAATATCTTCATATAAAATTTACTTTGCCTATCAATTCAAATCAAGCTTTTGAGAATGTGAGTTTAGGCTTAAAAATAAGCACATGACACCGCATGCTAGATTTATGTCTTGAATTTTCCGACCATATTAGACTTAGGTCTTGCAAAGTTTCACTCAACCTAATCTCTCACACTTATATGAGATTTTCCACATGATAGGATTATTTTTCCGGTCATTTATTTTGGTTTGCACACATAAAACAAGGGACATCAAGTGTATGCAAGTTAGGAATTTTTTTCTTTTTGCAAATACAAAACAGAAGCTGAATTAGTAGATATGTACAAGCATAAGTAAGTAAAGATCATAGTAAAAAGAAGCAGTGTCAAAAAAACAACATAGGTAACAAAATGGAATTAACATCACTATATCAAAGAACAATCATATAAACCACTTCTGCTGCATATAAAAATCACGTGAGTTGGACAATTATAATAAAATCGTAGTTTTGTTGAAACTCGAGCTTATAGCTTTTGTTCAAATTCCGGCGATTCTTCATAATTATGTTAAGGAGAATGTTAAACTCACCGTCTATAAATAGTAAGTGTCAAATTAATCCACCCAACATAAGCCATATTCTTAATCTTAACTAATCAAATCCTAGGAGTGAAGCTCCCTACAAAAACAGAGGTGAATCAAAGGAATCAAGAAGCACGGAATTTTATGTAATCCAGATTCCCAGTCCCAATTTTTATTCAATTTTTCATTATTTTCTTCATGACTCATAATAAGTGGCTTTCTGGAAATGTAGCTACATCTATTATCAGTCAGAAGTCATGATATGATCACCTTTGCTTAGAACAAAAGAGGTATTCTATGTTATTTAAACAATCAAAATAAACAAAGAAATATAGATATTAACACAAAAACCAAATCAATGAAGAGAAAGTACGAACACAATATGACTATGAAAAAATGTTGTTTCAAAAATTGTCAATGAGGTTCTAGCAACACTTTCTTTTCAACACTCTCTCAAACACTCACTTCATTATTAGTTTAAATCAATGTTGGTTTCACACATTGGAAATGGTTTCCACTTAAAGTGGTGGGACATACATTAGTTTCATCCAATAAGGGACCGAGTATTAGAGAGAATGTTGAAAAGAAAGTGTCCTTAGAATTACTCAATTGTCAATATTATTTCACATAAAAAAAGCCAAAAGTCATGAACGTCCAAACAAAAATGAAGATATTTTATTTTAAAACAATAATCTTGTTGGGGCTGGCTAATATGGATTTGTTCCTAATATAAGCTTTAGTATTTTTATTCAGTTTTAATAAAACACCATTATTATTATTCTCTACTTTGTATTATTAAAATATTCAGTTTTTTACTAAATATGGTAAATGTTCATTTTTAAATTACTTTTGAGAGGTTCATATTAAATACATTCAACTTTGTTCCTTTTGTTTTTAAATAAATGTCGTTTACGGCTTTACAAATTTACCAAGGAATGTGATGAATAGAAGAAACAGAATAGTAATTTTTCCTAATAATCGTTGTGTCTCAATATGGAAACTTGAGCAGGAATATATGCTTTCAGAACAATGAACATAAGAGGTACTCAATATGTTACAATAAGATAAAAATCCATACATTTTGAAGGGATTAGTCCATCAATCTAAAAAAACGTATATTTCTAATTCCTTTTAAGGGTTACATATCAACTATGCGATTTAATAAAATAAAATAAAATAAAATAAAATGATAGTCACATAAATAAGAATAGTCACACTATTATAAAAAGTTGACTTATCTCGGAACTCAGTATGAAATGAAAGGGAGTTGATATGATGTAAAAAATGTAAATGTGAAAGTATAGTTTAGTTATTCATGAATCATGATATCTAAAGATTATGTAATTTTGGTTCTAAATTATATAGCAAAAGATTATGAAGGTATAGTGGTATACAAATGTAGTTTGAGGTGGGGAACATGTTGCATCAATAGGTTACGGAAAATACTGACACATCTTATAGCCATTCGTTTTGTTTTACTTGTTATAGTGTTCATTGCTCATAACAATTTTCAATTATCCCAAATATATGTTGTACTCCATGGATGAAAAAATTGGAGTGTTCCCCTAAATACGTATATAGTTTTGTTGCATGTGCATTAAATATATGAACACATTGATAAGCAACATTCCCGTAATCAACGTCACAACTATGCAAGGTCAGATTAAACTTTAATAATGTTTCATCCGTGGTTGGACTTGCCCATTACGTTACATATGAAAATTAAATTAAAAATATACCTAAAAGGAAATCCTTGCAGAGAATTAGTACACTTATAAATTTATAAATGATCAAAACTATGTTTTTATTTAAATTCAAACCGGCAATTACACGGATAAACGGGGGGAAAAAGCAGATTCGAAGTTGAAAACCAACAAGAAAATGTGATAGAAATTCAACATGAAAGAAAAAATCAACCCAAAAATAATATAAAATACAAAAAAGATTTAGTACACAACAATATAGAGCCAGATCATGTCCACTATATACCGTACAGAAAAATAAAGAAACCAATTAAAAAGTGCTAGCTAGCTAGCTAGTCATCCTTATCATAAAAAAATTAAGGAGATGGAATTTGATAATGGCCAAAATTAATTACACTTTTTGTTGGCTAAGTTATTTTTAGATTTGGCTCTGCTTTTTTTAAGTTTGTCCCTTTTCATATTAGACCTTTAAGTTACAAAATTATATAATTTGGTCTCTTAGAAAAAATTCATTTTATTTTGATCCTTAAGTTATGAATGTTGAACCCTTTGATTCATTAACAATTACAAATATTAAGATATTTTATTTTCTAAAGAAAGAACTAAAGTGTCTAAAGTTTATTACTTAAATGATCAAAGTATTTAATATTTATAAGTGATCAATATAAAAGGAAAAAAAAACTTGAGGGACTAAATAGTCTAAACTTCATTATTTTAAAGACCAAAATAAAAGAGAAAACACTCTTTTATTTTAGTCCTTTAAATTACAATGAGTAACACACATCATGTTAGTCATATATGACTTAATGCATTTATATAAACGTACCATTCGGGAATAAGGTATTAATAAATATAAAATACTCTTTCAAATTACTATATACATTTTTACTTTTCTCCAAATATATTCCTAGGCAACATTACTAACTTATATTGAAAGATGAAAAATCAATATTATATGTATATTAATTATATTGCAATTTTTTAATATATATGAAAATTGTCTCCAAATATTGTGATTTTTTTGCCCTAAAAGTGATAATTTTCTATATTTTCTCTACATTTGAAATCAGGGCCAAACATGCAAAAGCAACAAATTTTAAAATAGGGAGACTAAAATCTCGTTTATGATAAAATAGATCAACCAAAAATGCATCTAAACATAAAAATTTGATGGTTTAATTTATAAAAGAAGTAGATCGAAGTGAGTAATGGAATCTTCTTTTAATGAGTTTAATCCAAACAAATAAAATTATTGATTTCTTTAAAGAAATGGAGAACATCTTAACCCTAAATTCTTCTAAAATGTCCTATATAATTCGACACATGTTCCTTTATAAACTCAATTAAAATCCTATTTCTTTATTATAGATTTGAGTTTTTCTCAAAACATCATCAAATTAAGTTTACTGCACTAGTCCACTACAGTCTACGAGACTGTGAAATGATTAGAAAAAGGCTGTAAAATAATAATAATAAAGAGATACAGTAAATTAAATGATAAAATACAAAATAAATAAAATAAGTTATTGTTTTTTCCTAATTTGTTTAGGCACTGAATGATGAATAGTTTGTTCAAGATCTTGGGTGGGGGAAGAATTGCGTACCACTAGAAGGCATGAAGGTATTAAGTGGAGCTGGATACAAAGAAGAAGAAGGATCAACAATTTCCCCAACACCAGTAGCAGGGACACCTGAGATAAGGTTCAAAGGTTCAACCACCCCTTCAAGGGCTGTACCACTAGAATTAGAGGCGTTTCCGGCAGCCATATTGTAACTATTATTCCCATGATCTGGACCATAATCATACAGAATTCCTCTAAAAATATGCCCTCCAATGTTTACAGCTGTTGAATATGCATACTCCTCTTCGTTCTCATCAACTGAGCTAACTCTCACACACCTGAACTCTGCTGGAGAATTCACCACAGCTGGAAAATTCATCTCCTCTAATAACCCTTTTTTAAATGATAATTTATACATTTAGAACAAAAACAAAATGAAATTATACCATACCACAGCTTTATATAAAGTAACATTACATGTGTACATAAAATTCATTGAATAACTCATGTACATGATGATAAGATATGAGAAAAGAAAAGGTGAAAGTGTTGTTGGTATGTGGAAGAGTGAGTGTTGTTGGAAAAGAAAGAGAACAGTACTACAGAAACTAACAGTAACAGCTTCTTCCCTGTCACTGATCCCATTCATTCGTCAGAACAACACTGTTTTGGAAAAGAAAAAGGCTAACAGAAATTTTGTTTTACACACGCAATCTATATTCTCTTCCAAAACTTTCTCGGTACCTTCATTTATCTTTTTCAGTAATATATGCTTAGCACATGAAAATATGCATATAGTCATAGATCAAAAGTGACAACACAATAAAAGAATAGAAACAAAATGAACATATATATTATATATAATATAATATACCTGCTGAAGGGGGGAGAGTGAGTGAAGGGTTTGTAGGTAAACGAGTGCAAGCTAAAGAGGAATTGTTATTGTTAAGATCTCTGTGTCTAGTTTCAGGAACAATATCTCCATGTTGTTGTGATGATTTAGGAGCAGAAAGTTGTTGTTGTCTTTCTCTTCTTCTAGCAGCAGGAACCCAAGTACTCTTAACATGAGTTTGACAATCAAAACCTCTACTTTTACAACAAGTTCTACATCTCATATGAGGACAATCTTTCTTAGCTTGATTCCCACAATCTTGACAACTTATACCCCCACTTCCACTTCCTACAAACACAGCAGATCTATTCTCATCAGAAGAACAAACCCTAGTAGGTCCCACTCCTAACACAACACCAGAGGAGTAAAGATCTTGTTGCTGCTGAGGTTGTTGTAAAGAAAACAACTGTTGTTGTTGATCATGAGGATGTTGGTTCCAAATCTCAAAACCACGGTATGAAGAAACAACAGAATCATCATTCTTATTATACCAGAATTCTGTTGTTGGATTATTATTCTGTTGGTTTTCTTCTTCAGTTCTTCCTAATGAAAATAAACCAGCCATAATTCTTCTACTGCTACTACTATTCCAAACCCTGAACGAAAATCCATATCAAGAAAAAAAAAAACCTCGATCTATATATACGTATACTTATTTTGTTTAGATAAATAAATAACAACCAATCAAATTTAACTTTGAAATATGGTATTTGTGTACGTACGTGCGTGTAAATGTAAATATATATATATATATATTTTTCTCTCTCTATATATATATATATATTGTTGTTACATTAATAACTACTAGGGTAAAGAATTGAAGGTTTGGTTAGTTGGTTGAGGAACATAGTGATAAATCACGCATTGAACTCGTTTATGTTTATGTTTGTGTTTGAAGACAGACAAGAAACAAAGAAACACAGAACAGAACTGCAAACGCCGCCACGCCCACTTCTCTGTCTCACTCTAATTTAAGAGCTTTCATTATTCTTCTGAGAGTGTGTTTAATTTTAAGAGCTTTTTTGAGTTCTGAGCACTTTGCTTCTTTTGTGTCTTTAAGTTTTTTCTGTGGTTATTGTTGGCAACATCGATCTTCCAAACCAATCTCACAGTGTAACATTCTAATGGAATGGATGTTATTCATTTCATCTAACGGTGGGTAGGGTTTTGGGTTTTTATTTTATGGTGGAGATTGTTCCACGTGTGTAAAGATATGACTTTATGTTCCTTCGTCCTTTTCTACCGGAAAACCCGCTGCTTTTCGTGACTCCTTGTCTCTTTTATCTTCATTACATTATTTTTAGTGATTTTGATCTCTAGTTTTGTCGCTATATTTTCTCAAAAATTTTGAAATTAAAAAAATAGGAAACCATCAATTTGATTTTTAAGTGAATTACAAAGATATGTATCAATTTTGGAGGTTTACTCTTACAAAAATATATTATCTTTAAAGTAAAACTAATCAACATTATTTGTATACTTTTGAGTAACATGTTTTCGGCTTTAAGTACATATATGACTTTTTTAGAAATGACTTTTTTGATATATTCAGGCGGGCAGAAGTACTAGTGAAGAAAGATGTGCATGTGAACTTCCTGACTGACCCACTAGATAGAAGATCGATACTTAGGCTTGCATATGTTATCGAGTATGGATGAGTAGGAGGAAAACATGACTTGCATGGTGTTTCACCACTTGTGGGATTAAGAGTCGAGACTTTTACAGTAGGACTTGCATCCCTAAACGCTGCATCAAACAAAATGGCCAAACATGAGAAAGCGTCTTGTGACAATCTACATGTTTTTATACCATTTGCTTTTGACATTTTTGACTTCCTTCCATCATAGGTTGTTGACCTTCTACGTAGAGTTTAAAGAGTCATGCATATCAATGTCATGTCTTCTATGTCCATGAATGTTGTGTTTGCGATGATTGATTTTGTCATCTTAAAAGGTCTAGCGGCGCAACTTGTTGTCCGCTTGCTTTCTACTACATTCGTCCATAATTATAAGACCCTTTTGAGAATATTTTTTTGTCCTTTTTATAAGATCAATTTGCTATTTCCAACAATATTAATTATTTTTTTACTTACATACCCCTATTTATCATACATCTTTTTTTTTTCTTTTCAATCAGCAATAAATAGCATGTTGAAAACATAACTAATTCTTTCTCCTAAATGATAAAATTGTAAAAACAATAAGGATTACAAACAACTTTAATATAAAAATCAACTTTCTTAATTCCCGTGATTTTGACAAAATGGTCTTACATGTACGGACAAAGGTAATATAAAATAAAAAGTATTTATTAACGAATTAATTTGTAACAAAAATTATATATACTCCTATATCATCTTTACTCTTTTTTTGTTTCAATTTATTTATCATTTTTATAATAATACTACAATATTTATTATTATTTTTCCCACAAACACACCTCTATTTATTGCATTTTCATCCTCTATAATTACTTCACTAGTATAATTAATAATGATGTTTTAGTAAATAACTCACATTTCACTCTTGAAATCAACACTAATAATCATTCCTCTAATATTTGAATAAAACTCAAATATGAGATAGAGGGAGTAAAAATAAATTTGCACAATTTTCAAGATAAAATTTTCGCGTTATGTTTCTTAACACGTGAGATAGAAAACACTCTTGTTTGACACCCGTAAAAATCATTCCCCTAATATTTGAGTAAAACTCAAATATGAGACAGTGGGAGAAAAAATAAATTTGCACAATTTTTAAGATAGAATTTTCACGTTATGTTTCTTAACACGTGAGATAGAAAGAAAACACTCTTGTTTGACACCAGTAAAATTTGTAGGTCTTGTAATAAGGAACATATAAAGTACTCTCTCTGTCCTAAAATGTAAGCAAAAATGTGTCAACGTAAGTTGATGTATTTGATAAATTTTTTGAATCAAATACATTAACTTTTGTTGACTAATTTTTGTTTGCATTTTGAAACGAAGTGAGTACTGCTATAAAGATATTTAAAAAAAAGAAAATGTCAATGAGTGTCTTTCTGGCACTTTTTTAGATCTTGATATAACAATATTTTAAAAATATTTGTGTAATATCAATATGTGACAAATTGTAATATTTAATTTTTAAATAACAATTTTTTTAAAATATTTGTGTAATCAACGCATGAGAAATTGTAATATTTAACTTTTTCAAAAAATTATTTTAAAATTCTTAAAGAGTGTTCTGAGACACTCGCTAACAATATCTTTTAAAAAAAAATTGAACAGAATATCTTAAAAAAAATAATACCAATATATCCAATAATTTACTCATACTCTTAAAGTTACACACTTCAGTCACTGTTATAAGCAAAAATTTATATTCTAGATACATTCGTTAAATGATGTATGTGGTCTATAATAAAGATTATATACATCATTAATTGAATGAATCTAAAATGTAAATATTAATTTATAATAATGACCCTATGGTGTATATGGTGTATACTATAAGCACATATGGTGTATCCAATAAAGATTGTATACTTTTTTTTGAGGGAAATAATGACCATATGGTGTATACTATAAGCACATATTTTATACTAAAGTTTTTGGAATAAAGTCACATGTATGTTTGTAATGGTGAATAGATGAAATAAAACGATGAACAAATCAATTCATAGTCAGTATTTTATTGAGGTAGAGAGATTTGGGACGTTGAAAAAGAGGTAACTTGATCGAATTTCCATGGAATTAATCATGTGGCCTCCAAGATTAGGTGGCGATGGAGGGAACACAGCGCCACCACGTCCTGATCGTACTTCTATTCTTTTGCTATTTAATTTTCATTCTCCAACAAATTTTTGTGTATTTTTTACTCTTTCCATCCTTTTATTCGAGACCATTTTACCTACTTCATATAAATATCATTTCCTCTGTTCCACAATAATAAATGGTCCATTTTTGTTTCCAATCGCAAAAAACAACACACTTATCTTACAAGAAAATAATGACACATTGAAAAACAAACCGATCTTAGGGATAAGTTGATAGTTTCTTTATGCCGGGTGATTGTGAAGTTTGTAAGGTTTATTGGATTTATAGGGATAAATTTAGCTTTAATTAAAAAGATAAGGCCAATTTAGCATGTAGTAGGGTTTTTCGGATTGGACTGGACCAGATCAATTCATTTGACAATTCTATTGGAGGTTAAGGTTGGAGAAGGATGGTTTATGGTTAAAGGTGTTGCTCATAAGTATGAGACGGTTAAGGGTGTTATTTTTTATAGTGGAGGAAAAGCTTCGACTTGGTGGAAGGATTTACAATCCATTCGAGAAGGTGTTGGTTTGGGTTTTTTAACTGGTTTGATAATCATTTAGTTAGAGTCAAACCAGGGAGAAAATTTAATTTTGGGATGATCTTTCAATGTATGAGGCCTCTTAAGGATCAATATCATAAACACTTTAGGGTTACAGTTGATCCTAATGTTAATGTAGCGGAGATGCATATCAGGGGATGGTCTCTTGATGGGAATGTGTGACGTTGGAGGAGACCCTTGTTTGCTTGGAAAGAGGATTTGCAACATGAATGCATTTTATTACTAGATAATGTTTATTCGCAGTCTAATGTTATTGACAAATGTTCTTGTAAGATTGAACTTAATGACAAGTACACAGTCAAATGAGCTGACAAACTCCTATCTCAAAGGGAAGGTTCTATTCTTGATTGCCTGCAAAATCTTGATATTATTTAGAGTAATTCAGTTTCGATGAAGGTGTCTTTTTGTGTTGGCGATAAATGTCTTCCAACAAAAGATAACTTGTCATTATTTCTCATAGTTTGTGTTTAAGCGTTAAAGGATGTGGTCTTGAAGAAATTTTATCGCACTTTTTATTATTTTCAAATGTGCCAATTTTCAAAAATTTGTTACTCCATCTTGCATTAGTATGGTATCTCTTGTGCATTATCTAACGAAGCTACTACCCATGTTCAACAATTATGTGAGCTATAGGTTCGTGCTTTGAAACCAAGGGGGTGTTTTCAACACATTTGGTTAGCTATCGTTTAGGTGATTTGGAAGGCTCACAACAATTTTTTTCTTTCTTCCGGCAACAAGGACACTAATATTGATTTTGTTAGTGATCAAGTTAAAATTCATGTTCGGTGGTAGCTCAAAGTGAAGGTGAAAGAATTTGGTTTTGATTTTAGGTGTCATTTAACATGGGAAAGGTGAATCCTTTCCCACCACATGAAAGGTGTTGTTTTGACCATAGATATATTAATAAATATATTCAATGGTTGAGATGGGTTACCTATAACCTTTTGTTAACTTTTTGGTTTTAAACATTCTACAAAAATTGGGACCCCACATTATATAGGTTAATGTTATTTTATTTAATGGGCATATGTGACTAAACCAAAAATCATCAAACCCATACCAAAACATTCTATTGGAACCCCTCCAAACTCGCAAACAAAGCTTAAGACTGTGTTTGGTAATGTCCATAAACTAGTTTATAGCTTATAAGCTTGTTTCTTCAAAATAGCATATATCCAAAACATTAAGCTGTGTTTGGTAACAAGTTTCCCTGACGAGCTTATGACTTTTCTTGAGATGCTATTTTAAGTAGCTTATAGCTTCTTACATTTTCTTCCAATTTTAACCTTTAATATTATTTTACTATGTTTATCATTTTTTTTATAAAATAAAATGATTTTCCACTTAAAAAAAAAAAGCACCTACGTTATTGAGTAGAAAAGTAACAACCCTACATTTTTTTTCATGGTTGCACTACTTTCTTTTTTTTTTTTAAACGACGAACTCTCCTATTTTCGATAATTTTGCTTTGTTGAAAAACAATTGGCCCCCTCTATAGAACCACATACATATTTATCATTTTTTTTCTTCCGTTTCTTATATGTATACCATTTTTAATAAATAATATGTTTTCAATAATTGCTCAGACAAAAAAAATGTTTTCAATGAAAATAAAATAAAAATTATTTATTCCATATCTATATATAAAACAGACATACAAGTGCGTTAGTGGTAATCAAGTTAAATAAGTTCAATTTAAATGAATATTATTTATTTGTTAAAAAAAAGTTAAATAAGTTCAGTTAAAAAAACATCAACAAATTCATATATCACATTTATCATTTTAAAAATAAAAAATACTTTGAAATAAATAAAAATATTTTAAGATAAATATATTATTGTAGTAGAGAATTTTGGTGGTGTAGACAATAGCGTTTTTTCAAATGGGAGGTGTAATTCAAAGTTTAGTTTAATATCTGATTAAAGTTTGTTTGTCTACACCAAAATACCAAACAAAGTTACATGCAACTTGTTTAATGCCACTTGTAAGTCAAAATCAGCATTTTTCATGGTGGGAAAGGATTCACCTTTTCCATGTTAGTTTGGAGGGGTTCCAATAGAATGTTTTGGTATGGGCTTAATGATTTTTGGTTTAGTCACATAGGCCCATTAAATAAAATAACATGGATTACTGCTTTACTTCCTGCACTTTTCGCTCGCGCCCAGCTGAAATTCTAAAAATACCCCTACGTTACTTAACTAACGCAAATGTAAATAAAACGTGACTTAATTTTACACATACGTGACTTAAGTCACGCCGCATGAGTTAACTCACACAGGTGTTACACCCCGCGTGAGTTAACTCACGCTAGTTCATTTTGAAATGTACAGTTTGGATTGAAATGCTGAGCCACTCATTTCTCTCATACGGATAGTGTGTGTGCTGACTTGGCTGCAATATATAGCTTTTATGATATTTCATTGGATAGGAACTCCCTGGTTGACCTTTTTCCTACCAATTTCAAAATTCTGCTGCAAAATATCATTTCTTTAGTTGGTTGTGGTTAATTTCATTATATTACTATACTATTCTAATTAATTACTTGTCACACAGAGATCTAATGTGCTCGCTTGGGAACCTCTTACCTGGAGTACATGCACGAAAACAGGATCAGAATAATTTATTAAGTATCTCAAGACTCAAATAACATCACCAATGATTATAATCCAACCCCAAGTTGAGTATAATACTCTCGCTCATGATGACAAGAGGTGTGATAGGATTACCATCAAGGTGGATGCAGTATATTGTAGTTCAACTCTGATACCAAAGTTGACATACTTGTAGGAGATAATTTCAAAGAAAGAAAAAAAAAAACACGTTTAGTACTGGCGTGCGGGGTGTAACACCTGCGTGAGTTAACTCATGCGGTGTGACCTAGGTCACGCATGTGTAAAATTAAGTCACGTTTGATTTACACTTGCGTTAGTTAAGTAATGCAGGGGTATTTTTAGAATTTCAGTTGGGCGCGAGCGAAAAGTGCGGAGGTAATTTTAACCTATATAATGTGGGGTCCCAATTTTTGTAGAATGTTTAAAACCAAAAAGTTAACAAAAGGTTATAGGTAACCCATCTCAACCATTGAATATATTTATATATATCTATGGTCAAAACAACACATTTCCCATGGTGGGAAAGGATTCATCTTTCCCATGTTAAATGATATCGATTTTAATCTTTGGTATACAATCATCGTTATGAATCAAAATTCATACAAGTGATTTATATATGGATATGGTTTGATCGGTCAAAATATCTGACCATGCACGCACCTACACAAATCTTTTGAAATGTTTAGGATACATTGATTTTTTTCCACTAGCCTATTGGGTTTTCTTTTGTCTATGAAGTGTTTTTTTTCCTCTCATTGTAATTTTCCTCTCTATTATATGTTCACCTTGTGGCATCATAGAGTTTTAATATAGCTCATTCCTTTGGCCATTTCAAAAAAATTGAATTACTATTTTTATAAAATTACATTTCATTTATACTTTGTAAACGATAGACGTAAAGAGACTGAAAAACCACTCACTAGATCAAGAAAAACGATGACCAAATTATTTAGTGATGGAATTAGTCTTCATCCCAATCAGTTGATAAATCATTGAACATTATTACGTGGAGACCCGAACATGACAACAAAATATTATTATTTTATTATAATTAAATAAAAAAATTACTCTCTTAGTAGTTAAATATTTTAAAAACAACGCTTAATTAATTATAAATAGTAAGGAATGACAACCTAAAAAAGGCAGAATATGATGGTAATAAATATAGAATGAATTTTTAATCTCATCAAGATAGTTTTTAATTCAGCATATCTCTTACTTATAAATGTTAACCCATCTCGCTATACTTAACCTAATTTTAACTTAATTTTTTCGTCCACACTTTTGCATTTAATGTTTATCTAAAGTAAAATAAAATAAAATTATGTTCCTAATTAAATGCTATTTTTTTGGAAAGGAATAACTGTTAACCCGTCTCGCTATATCTCTTACTTATCCTTATTTATTAATTTTATTAGGTCTGCAGCAACTTAACCTGATAATTTTCCGCTAAAATGCTGCATTAGGTTAACAACAATTCAACCTAACAAATTCCCTCTAAAATGCAGCAATTCCTAATATTTCTCCTCACCGTTGAGTTTTTCATTCTTATCCTGTTGTGTCATCGTTTGTATATATCTATTGTTTCTGCAAATTTTTTTTTTGACAAGTTGTTGTACACTTATTTAATATGTTTACAAACAGAATACCCTAATTTCCATGCAAACTCAGCTACCCTAATTTTCATTCAAACTCGGCTATACATAGCAAACCCTAAACCGTGTTTATTAATTTTATTAGGTCTGCAACAACTTAACCTAATAATTTTCCTCTAAAATGCAGCAATCCCTAATATTTCTCCTCACTGATGAGCTTTTCATTCATTTTCTGTTGTGTCATCGTTTGTATATATCTATTGTTTTTGTAGACTTTTTTTGACAAGTTGTTGTACACTTATTTAATATGTTTACAAACAGAATACCTTAATTTCCATGCAAACTCGACTACCCTAATTTCCATGCAAACTCGGCTATATATAGAAAACCCTAAACTGTGTTTCTCTCAGGAAAAAAACTCTAAACCGTGGTAAATTACACAGACAGCAGAAGAATCATATATTTTAACGAGAGCAATTCTCTTAAATTTATATCGTTAAATTCATGTCATAAACATTATATGTTTTTCATTTTTAATATAGATCGGTCGCCTAATCCGAGTGATCCAATTCTATATGGCTTTAATACATGTGCATTTAATTTTTTATAGATAATTCTTTTTAACCCAATATTTTTTGTAATGATTAGGGGTGATTTATTTTTTGAAGGGCATTATGGGTGATTTATGATAACCAATTAACGAGTGAATACTATCTTTATGATAATCAGTTAATGAGTGACTTACATATGGAACTTTATAAAACCCGTGCATCGCACGGGTGTGAGTCTAGTAAATGTTAACCCATCTCGTTATACTTAACCTAATTTTAACCTAATTTTTCCCTCCACACTTTTGCATTTAATGTTTATCTAAAGTAAAATAAAATAAAATTATGTTCCTAATTAGATGCTATTTTTTTGGAAAAGAATAACCGTTAACCCGTCTCGCTATATTTCTTACTTATAAATGTTAACCCGTCTTGCTATACTTAACATAATTTTAACCTAATTTTTCCCGCCACACTTTTGCATTTAATATTTATCTAAAGTAAAATAAAATAAAATTATGTTCCTAATTAGATGCTATTTTTTTGAAAGGAATATCCGTTAACCCGTCTCGCTATATCTCTTACTTATAAATGTTAACCCGTCTCGCTATACTTAACCTAATTTTTCCCTTCACATTTTTGCATTTAATGTTTATCTAAAGTAAAATAAAATTATGTTCCTAATTAGATGCTATTTTTTGGAAAGAAATAACCGTTAACCCGTCTTGCTATATCTCTTACTTATAAATGTTAACCCGTCTCGCTATACTTAACCTAATTTTCCCTCCACACTTTTTCATTTAATGTTTATCTAAAGTAAAATAAAATAAAATTATGTTCCTAATTAGATGCTATTTTTTTGGAAAGGAATAACCGTTAATCTGTCTCGCTATATCTCTTACTTATAAATGTTAACCCGTCTCGCTATACTTAACCTAATTTTTCCCTCCACACTTTTGCATTTAATGTTTATCTAAAGTAAAATAAAATAAAATTATGTTCCTAATTAGATGCTATTTTTTTTGGAAAGGAATAACCGTTAACCCGTCTCGCTATATCTCTTACTTATAAATGTTAACATGTCTCGCTATACTTAACCTAATTTTTCCCTCCACACTTTTGCATTTAATGTTTATCTAAAATAAAATAAAATTATGTTTCTAATTAGATGCTATTTTTTTGGAAAGGAATAATTGTTAACCCGTCTCGCTATATCTCTTACTTATAAATGTTAACCCTTCTCGCTATACTTAACCTAATTTTAACCTAATTTTCCATCTACACTTTTGCATTTAATGTTTATCTAAAAAGTAAAATAAAATTAAGTTCCTAATTATATGCTCTTTTTTTGGAAAGGAATAACCGTTAACACTTCTCGCTATATTTAACCTAATCTCTTACTTATAAATGTTAACCTGTCTCGTTATACTTAACCATAATGTTACGTTACAGTACCAAGGACGATGTCATGGAAATATTATGTTATGGTACAGTACCAACGTTTATGTTTCTTAATATTATGAAATACTATATTACAATCATGACATTTATCTACACTATTTTGTTACCTATTACCGTCAAATATTACCTTCGATGTGACCTGTGCGTTAGTATGGGTCGATGGTCTAGTACTAAGGATAAAAATTACAAATATAAGGCGGGATATAATAGAAAAATGATTTATTTTATCATATATCTTTGATGCATTTAACATAAAATTTAAGCAGGATATGATAAATATATCATACCTTATTTCATATCCTAACCATCAAGCGGACCCTCAACGTTCTTATTATTTTCTCTCATCATTTTATCTAAAATCTCACATTAGGCTAAAATCATCTGTGATCCACCTTCTAAAAGTATAGAAAATTTTCTTTCAAGCATCCTTGAACCATCGTCTAAAAATCTAAAATAAGCCAAGAAGACAACCAAAATAAAAAGTTGACAAATTCACCAATTGATATTTAGAAACATTAGGCTAAATTCACAAAACTAAAGTGATTAAATTAAATCACTTTTTTTCTCTTTACTTGGGCCAAATATAGGAGAAAATAAGAAAATGGATTGTTACTTAAATATCAAAAGTAAAAAAAAAAAAATTACTTTTCCCACCCTACGGTCATCTCGCGCGCCCTATGCAATTTACCAACATGCTCTTCGGATTATATAATCCGGAAAACCTATATCCATTCCGGATTATAAAATCCGGACAATTGTGAAGTATAAAAGGAACTTTACCCCCCATTTTTACAGTTTCACACATTCAATTTCACCAGTCTCTCTCTCTCTCTACATTATCCCAAATTCCGAACACCACAAATCTTGTTCAAATTTGGAGTTTTGTTGCTCAAAAGCACCACATTTCAACCCTTGTCAAACATCATGGAAGGTTAGTTCGATTTCTATACACATGCATGGTTAATTTGTCCGATTTTTTTTTTGAATTCTGGTCTGGAGCAATCCGGATTTCGTTTTCCAGTCTAGATTGTTACAGTCCAACAATTTAAATCCGGAAACACCCATAATGTTTTTTTTTCTAGATTTTTACAGTCTAGATTGATTACCCTAATTTGATTACCCTAATATTACAGAAGGTTCGTTCTCTACTCGGCGCGTAAGGGAGGTAAGGCATGCTTCCCGTAGGAGGGAGCGTACCCAACAGATGGAGGAGGAGTGTGTTGTTGCTCCGAGGCGTCGGGGGTGGCAGAGGACGTCGTGCTAATGTCGAGCATCAGCCGAAACCGGAGCATGAGCAAGAGCATGAGGAGATGGACGTGCAACAACAATAAATGGAGGAGGATATGGAAGACGCGCAGCCGCAACGAAGGCGGACGAGGAAGAAGCATGTGGTGGAAGCTGAACCACTTGATGACTACCCCGGTGGCCCACACGACACTAGCTTGTTGTGGAGGTACCATGTGCACGTGGCTAGGAAGGCGGCTGATGGCGTGGTATTTATTAATTTTAAACTTACTTTAATATGTTGTTAATCTTTGTGAAAATGATGTTTATATTCGTGAAACTGATGTTTATTAATGTTACTTTAATAAATTGTTGAAGTGTTCTGTTTGTGAAGCCATGAGTGTAAACTGATGTTTAGGTATTGTTTTTTATATTTGCAGTGGCGTGACAATATAAAATGCATCAATAACGAAAATAAGATAGAGACGATGCATGATGACGATACCACCCCTATCATGAATGGACGTTGGTGGGTAGACAGATTGCAGGGCACCGGTGTTGGTTGGCTTCAGGATACCAACTACAACTTGATTGACCACGGTCTAATATGTGCTTTTGTGGAGAGGTGGCATGAGGATACTTCGAGTTTCCACCTTCCGTTGGGGAGATAACAGTGACACTTGATGATGTGTCCTGTTTGCTGCATCTCCCCATTGATGGCATGCTTCTGTCCCATAGTACTATCTCACGGGACGAGGCAGTGGAGTGGATGGTGGAGCAATTGGGGTCTGATATGGGTGAAGCTGTAGTTTAGGTGAATAAGACCAAAGGTGCATATTGTCGATTCAGCTACTTGAGGAGGATTTTCAAGGACCGTATGTTGGAGCAGTTGGCGTTGGAGACTGAGTATGGTGTGACTTAGGAGGTACGGAGGTTGCAGGACTAGGCTGTCCTCATATATTTGCTATACTTGGTGGGGATCACACTCTTCACTGACAAGAGCGCCATTGTTGTGGATGTTATCTACCTCAAGTACTTTAGAGACCTTGATCTTGTTGCTGGTTATTCATGAGGAGCTGCGACACTAGCTCACTTATATATGGAGCTTAACAAGGCTGCACGTTGGAACTTGGAACTGTGGTCAGGTGTCGGAATACCTGACTTTGTTGCAGGTATAAATTAAAAATCATGTTTTGTTTTATTAAGTGTAAGTGTTTATTGTTTGTATATTTATATGTGGTTGTCATTGTTGCAAGCTTGGGTGTTTCAGCACTTCCAAGGTATGGGAATCAAGGATGTCTGGGCAGGATATCGAGAGCATTGAGATCCACGCGCGATGCTTTTTGTACCACTGTTTGGTTTGGGCACAACAGACAACTACATAAACCTACTGGATAGGCTGGATCTGAGTGGCGTTGTCATGACCCCATATGGAGAGCGCCGTCAGACACGTCCATTTGACTGGGTCAGCCTTTTCACTGGATGGCTCAGATACGGAGACCGCACAATGAGATATATGCCGGAGCGGGTTCTTCGTCAGTTTGGGAGGGTTCAGATCATACCGAGACATCCCGTTGAGGTTGCACCTCCTGATCTTAATTTGGGGGAGATCTCACTCCACTTTCTGCATGCTTTTGATCATACGCTGACAGCTGAGCAGTTGGGACAGCGTGCAGTTCATGGCGTGGAGGCAGAAGATGGATACATCGAGTGCTTTTACCAGGTGTCTCATCCACGCATGATTCTTCCTGATATCTCGGTACCGGTGCTGAGGCCACCGGAGCGTGAGGTCCTTGATGCGCTTGCTGCTCAGGAGGATGGAGAGCATGGTTACTTACAGCTTAGCGGAAGGATGAGCCGCATCAGAGACCATGTGTATGATGTGATGTCTAGAGGTCTGGTGCCTCGAGGGTCTGACGAATGACAACATTTGGAGGAGGTATTGAGAGAGGTGCATGATGGGAAAGTTTACCGTCGTCGGGGAGCTACTGAGGGTGGCAGGGGTGCCAGAGGTGGCGGTGGTACGGGTGAGTTATTAGGGGCTGATTATATTGTATTTTATGTTTATGTTTGAACATTTTGGATGCTTTTGAATTATGTAACACTTGTATAATTTTTATTTTTATGTTTTATTAATGTTAGAATGTTTGAAATTATATTGTGTCATTAATTATAAGTTGAATTCTCTGTTTGAACAACAGGTCAAAGGCCAAAATGTTGGACCACATGCGCCAAAGCAGAGGCTCAACCAAAACAGATGGCTTTTGCCTTTGTGCTGATGCAGTTCAGATTACACAATCCGGTCTGTTTAACACAATCCAGATTATGTAATCCGAAAACCTCATTTTCCACCCTATTTATTGACTTTCAACGGGGTGATTTACACATTTCGGATTACATAATCCGGAGTTTGTACATAATTTTCGAATTATGTACTCCGAAACCATCTATTCAAAACTGGCACCAACATCCATCAGGGTGGTTGAAGTGCCAAAATCCACGAATTTGTCCGGAGTTTAGTTTCCGGAAGTTGTTCGGAGTTTAGTAAATCTAATTTTTTTTTTTTTTGATAATATGGAGCAGCAATCCGACTCGTTACCACCCCTAATATTGACGTGTTAAAAATCGGAACTTTTCCCGCCAAAAAAAAAGAACGAGTTAAACATACAAACACAATGGGTCCAACTCATTTTCCCCATTCCTATTAACGATCACATTAAATTAAATTTTATACGGTGTCAAATTTTTTTCTTTTGTTCTAGACTTTAAACAAAACTAGTGTGTATATGTGTGTGTATATATATATGTATATCACGTTTACATTCCTTTCAATTGCATTGTTAGGAATAAGAAAGAAATTAGTATTTTTTATTAGGATTAATAGTGTTTTTCACCCATGTAATATACATCATTTCCGGTTTTCACCCTCATGAAATTTTCGGTTTGATTTGCATCCTCGTAATTTTTTTTTCCAAAATACCCCTCTCCCCCATTCAACTCAGCAGAATCTAATATGTGACGCTGATTTGACATTTTTTAATTGACCACGTGTAAAACAACATTTCCACATCAGATTTTTTTTAAAAATAAAAAAAATCATAAAATATTCAGATTTTTTTCCAAAAATTTAAAAAAACGTTAAGATTTTTCCGAAATATAAAAAAACAGGAAAATAGTCATATTTTTTCCAAAAATTTAAAAATCGGAAAAATTAAGATTTTTTTCTAAAATAAAAAAAATTAGAAAATATAATCAGATTTTTTTTTCAAAATTAAAAAGATTTTAAAAAATTCTGGAATTTAAATTTCAAAATACAAAAAAAGGTCATTTTTTTAAAAATCTGTCTTTTTTTCTCTGTAAAAAAAAAAGGTCAGATTTAAAAAAAAATTCAGGAAAATATTTTAAATTTTGAAAAATCTGGATATAAATTTCGAAAAAATTCAGATTTTTTATTCGAAAATTTTATAAAATTCCTGATTTTTTTTATTATAATTCCAAAATGGATTTTTGTTAGAATCATAGCCAAAATCGTAAAATCTTCATAATTTTGTAAAAAAAATGATTTTTTTTCAATATTTTAATTTCGAAAAATATTTTCAAAAAAAAAAAACTGAATTTTTACTAATTTTGTATCCAGATTTTTAAAAATTAAAATTT